>Ga0206808_1035_pt1 | contig 41800 bp, 28 predicted proteins | sample Alteio_BWOrgCont_58_FD_152899 | JGI IMG/M metagenome (GOLD analysis project Ga0206808, IMG submission 152899) | Enriched cells from forest soil in Barre Woods Harvard Forest LTER site, Petersham, Massachusetts, United States -... | ecosystem: Environmental > Terrestrial > Soil > Temperate forest >...
GCTAAGTTTAGCCCGGTGCAAACAAGTAAAATACAAATAATTGTACGCAGCATTAGTAAATAGGCACCCTTTATCCGGCCGCAAAATTACCGCATTAATCGGTTGTTTTTGCACGCGTAGTTTAAATTTGTGTTAAATGAAAGTGGTGAGCAGCGAATGGTGAATAGTGTGACAGCACAAATCCCGATAGCTATCGGGCGACCTGGGACCAATTACTGTTGACCTGACGCAAGTCTTCGTCCGTCTTTCGGCCTTTCGGACTCCCGATTCATGATTGTATGGAAAAGCCTTCTACGAAAATCTGATATATTATCAATTTCTCTAACTGGTTTTAAAAAAAACAATATATTTATAACCTATTGATTTTCTTTGGGTAACATGTAATAAAAGCCCAATTACGTGAAAAAAAATTTAGTTTTTATAGTTATTATAGTTGCTGCCATCGCTCCGATATCCAGGGCGGCAGCACAATCTATTACAGCAGGCTTAGCGACCGGTTCTATTTCCGCCTGTGCCGGCTCAGCTTCTGCAAGCCCGTTTATCCAGCAGTTTACAGTTTCGGGCAGTAATTTAACGGGTAATATAACCGCGACAGCACCGTCCGGCTTTGCGGTATCACTTTCCGCCGCCGGCGGGTATGGCAATAGTGTAACACTTACCCAAACAGGTGGCGCGGTAGCTACCACGGTAGTTTATGTAGGTTCAATAGCTTCTGCATCATCAGGTAGTATATCGGGAAACGTAGGACTAAGTTCAACAGGCGCAACCAGCCAAAATGTAGCTGTGACAGGTACCGTAAATGCATTGCCCACCGTAAACGCAGTAGCCAACCAAATTGTGGCTAACGGGAACGCTTCGACAGTCGTTAATTTTACAGGTACAGCAAATACTTTTACCTGGGTTAATGACACGCCGGGGATTGGACTGCCCGCAAGCGGCATAGGCAATATTGCGTCCTTTACAGCGGTAAATACAGGGGGCAACCCGATTATTGCTTCAATAACTGCAACGCCGGTATCTGCGGGGTTCGCATATGTAACCAATATTGGCCCGAACACAGTCTCGGTGATCAATACCGCCACCAATGTGGTAATTGATACAATAGCGGTAGGTTTGGGCCCATTTGGTGTATCGGTCAGCCCTGATAGCAAGTCTGTATATGTTGCAAATGAAGAGTCAAACAACGTCTCGGTGATTAATGCAATAACCAATATTGTGGTAGCCACCATCCCTGTAGGCATGCAGCCGATTGGTTTATCCGTAAACCCCGACGGCACCCGGGTGTATGTGGCAAATGCAAGTTTATCGTCGGGGACTGTATCGGTGATCAATACTGCAACCAATTCGGTAATAGCCACGATTCAAGTAGGAACAAGCCCCGAGGGCGTTTCAGTAAGTCCGGATGGAAGCCGAGTGTATGTTACAAATTCTAGTTCAGCATCAGTCTCCGTGATCAACGCTGCTAGCAATACCGTGATAGCTACAATACCGGTAGGTTCCGACCCGGTTGGCGTGTGCACAAGCCCGGATGGCAGCATGGTTTACGTTGCAAATTATTATTCAAACACAGTTTCGGTAATCAATACTATAACCAACACAGTAATAGCTTCAATCGGGGCGAACGAGCCGGGCGCCGTATCAATTAGCCCTGATGGAACCCGGTTGTATATAGCAAATTACTCAAATACTGTTTCGGTGGCCAATACAGCAACCAACACGGTAATAGCTACTATTCCGGTGGGCACGGGTCCGGAGGCCGTATCTGTAAGCCCCAATGGAAAGTGGGTTTATGTAACAAATCAGTCATCAAACTTTGTTTCGGTCATCAGTACCGCAAGCAATGCAGTGGTAAGTAACGTTCCCATAGGTACTGGCTCTTATTCACTGGGGAATTTTATTACAGAAGGCGTTAGTTGTAGCGGCCCGCCGGTTGCATTTACAATTACAGTGAATCCATCTCCCCCCGTTATTGTGGCGAGTTCGGCAACCGGCAATATTTCCGCCTGTGCCGGCTCGGCGTCGGCAAGCCCAAATATCCAGCAGTTTACGGTTTCGGGCAGTTTTTTAGCGGATAATATCACAGCTACCGCCCCATCCGGGTTTGAGGTATCGCTTAGCGCGGGCAGTGGGTTTAGTAATACCATAACCCTTACTCAAACCGGGGGTTCGGTCAGTAGCACAGTGGTATATGTACGGTCTGCCGCTACAGCTTTACCGGGCAGTTTATCAGGCAATGTTGTGCTAACCTCAACCGGCACAAGCAGCCAAAATGTAGCCGTAACCGGAACCGTAAACGCATTGCCCACGATAAATACCGTATCCAACCAAACCGTTGTAAAGGGCACCGCTACTACAGCAGTTATCTTTACAGGCACAGGCAATACTTTTACCTGGGTAAATGATAACACGGGGATAGGACTGGCGGCAAGCGGGATAGGAAATATCGCCCCGTTCACCGCAATAAACAATGGTAGCGTTCCTGTAAACGCTACTATTACAGCCACCCCATTTACTGCACCATTCGCATATGTACCAAGCGCAAATTCTAATGCCGTGGCAGTAATTAATACCCTAACCAATACTGTTGTATCCAACATTACGGTTGGCGCAGACCCCAATGGCGTATCGGTGAGCCCTGACGGAAGCCACGTGTATGTGACAAGTTTCGGATCAAACAACGTGTCGGTCATAAATACTTCAAGCAATACTGTTGTTGCCACAATTCCGGTAGGCTCTTATCCCATTGGTGTAACCGTGAGTCCTAATAGCAGCCTTGTTTATGTGGCTAATAACCATTCTGACAACGTCTCGGTAATCAATGCCACCAACAACACGGTAATTGCAACTATTCCTGTAGGCACGGGTCCTACCGGGGTGTTGATAAGCCCTGATGGGAGTCGGGTTTATGTTACGAATTACAACGCAAATACGGTCTCGGTCATTGATGCCTCAACCAATATGGTAATTGCAACGATAACAGCAGCCGGAAACCCATACGGAATTTCTATGAGCCCAGACGGCAGCCTGGTGTATCTTGCGGATGTTAGTTCGGCCAGCGTTTCAGTGATCAGTACGTCCAATAATTCGCTGGTGGCTACTATAGCAGTAGGTTCACATCCCAATGGTATAGCTGTAAGCCCCGATGGGAGCCGCGTATATGTGACAAATAGTGATGTTGCCACTGTTGCTGTAATCAATACGACCACAAATACAGTGATTTCCACAATACCGGTGGGTTTAGGTCCCATTGGCGTATCGGTGAGCCCTGATGGCCGCCTGGTGTATGTGGCTAACTATAGTGATGGCACCGTTTCGGTTATTAATGCGGCGACCAACGGGGTGATCGCGACAATTCCGGTAGGCAATGGCACTATTTCACTCGGTAATTTTTTTACTGGTGGCGTTAGCTGTAGCGGCCCGCCGATTACATTTACAATTACTGTAAATCCAGCTACCCCCATTATTGTAGCCGGCGCGGCAACCGGTACAATTTCCGCCTGCGCCGGCACCGCCTCGGTAAGCCCCAATATCCAGCAGTTTACGGTTTCCGGTACTTATTTAACGGGTAATATAACTGCCAAGGCTCCGGCCGGCTTCCAGGTGTCGCTCACTGCAACCGGCGGGTATAGCAACAGCGTAACGCTTACACAAACGGGCGGCACGGTAAATAATATAGTGGTGTATGTGCAGTCGGCAGCTTCAGCCTCAACGGGGGATATATCGGGTAATGCGGTACTAAGTTCGCCGGGCGCAACCAGCCAAAACGTGGCCGTTACCGGAACGGTAAATTCTTTGCCCACGGTGACTGCGGTAGCTAACCAAACTGTTAATAACGGCGCTGCGACAACGGCCATTAATTTTACAGGCACAGCGAATACTTTTACCTGGGTTAATAATACGCCGGGTATAGGGCTGGCAGCGAGCGGCTCGGGAAATATCGGCTCATTTACCGCAGCAAATACGGGAACAAGTCCCGTTACCGCCAGTATTACTGCTATGCCTCTGAATGCCGATCTTGCTTACATAACTAACGGAGGCTCAAATACTGTCTCGGTAATCAATACCATCACCAATCAAGTAATTGGCAGTATCCCGGTTGGTCAAAACCCCTACTCTGTTGCCATTAAACCGGACAACAGCCTGGTTTACGTCGGAAATATGGGTGATGGGTCCATTTCTGTCATCAGTACTTCTACCAACAGCGTTGTAAATACCATTCCAACCGGTAATCCCGGCGGGTTGGCAGTCGCAATAAACCGGGATGGAACCCGCTTGTATGCAGTCAATAATAGTACTGACATTGTTTCGGTAATTAACACAACCACCGATATGGTGATTGCCACGATACCAACAGGAGGTGGAGCACTTGGACCGACCGGTGTAACAGTCAGCCTTGATGGAAGTATCTTGTACGTGGACAATGGTTATGGCATCTCCGTAATTAATACTACAACTAATACAATTGTATCAACTATTCCCATAGGTGCATTTGGCGCAGGACTTACAATAAGCCCTGACGGAAGACACCTCTACCTGGCCGACTACATCGCAAATACAGTATCTGTTATAGATGTCGCCACTAACACGGTCACTTCGACAATCAATGTCGGGTCGACGCCAAGCTGTCTTGCGGTTAGTCCCGACGGAAACTTTCTTTATGTTTCCAACCAGGATTCAAATAACGTTTCCGTTATCAATACCAATTCCAACCTTGTAACAACTACGATTCCGGTTGGCGAAAGCCCGGCGGGTGTATCGATGACTTTTAACGGCGATCAGGTATTTGTCGCGAATATTGGTTCCGGAACCGTATCTGTAATAAATACAATCACCAATTCAGTAGCGGCAACAGTCAACGTTGGCTTGAATCCCACTTCGATAACTGACAATTTTATCTCAAAAACAGCAAGTTGCGCCGGCGCCCCGGTTACGTTCACAATTACCGTAAATCCTGCTCCCCCTTCCATTACACCAAGCGTGCCGACCGGCGCCATTACTGCCTGCGCAGGCACCGCCTCGGCAAGCCCCAATGTCCAGCAGTTTATGGTTTCGGGTGCGGGTCTGTCGGGTAATATTACAGCAACGGCCCCAACTGGCTTTGAGGTATCGCTCGTCGCGGGCAGCGGGTACGGCAGCAGTGTAACGCTGACCCAAACGGGGGGTACAGTGAACAGCACTGTAGTTTATGTGTGTGCTTCGGCTTCGGCAACAACCGGTAATATTTCGGGTAATGTGGTGCTGACGTCCACGGGCGCACCAACACAAAACGTAGCAGTAGCAGGAAAAGTGAGCGCTTTGCCGACGGTAAATGCAGTACTCAACCAAACCCTTAATAGCGGCGCAGCAACTACCGCTGTTAGTTTTACAGGTACGACAAACGCATTTACCTGGGTTAATAATACACCCGGGATAGGGCTACCAGCAACTGGGGCAGGTGACATTGCTTCGTTTACGGCCGTAAATACCGGCAGTAGTCCTGTGACCGCTACAGTTACGGTGACTCCCATGTCCGCGGGCTTTGCTTACATAACAAATAGCGGTAGCGGCACAGTTTCGGCAATCAATACTGAAACAAATACAATAGTCGCCACTATTCCGGCAGGCGCAACTCCCTGGGGCATATCGGTAAGCCCGGATGGAAGTCGGGTTTACGTAACAAATGAAGGTTCAAATAATGTCCTGGTAATTAATACTGCAACAAATATGGTAGTCGCCACAATTCTGGTTGGCTCACAACCCCTGGGCGCAGCTGTAAGTCCCGATGGCAGCAAGTTATATGTGACAAATTTTAATTCAAACAGTGTTTCGGTTATCAATGCCGCAACAAATTCTGTTAGCGCTACGATTCCTGTAGATTTGAACCCTTACGGCGTTACGGTGAGCCCGGACGGCAGCCGGGTGTATGTAGGGCAAGAAAATACAGGCTCGATCTCGGTGATCAATGCAGCAACGAATACGGTAATAAATAAAATTGCAATGGGTGGGAGCCCCAATGGCATAACTATAAGTCCGGATGGCGGTATGCTATATGTAGCAAATCGCGGTTCTAGTAATGGTATCACAGTAATCAATACAGCAACAAATACAATAGTCACCACCATTCCCGTAAATATCCCTGATGCCCTATCAATCAGCGCCGACGGAAGCCGGTTGTATGTTAGTCAGAACATCAATTCGGTACAATTTGCTGTAAATACCGTTACGGTGATCAATACGGCAACCAATACTGTAATAACCGCTATTCCGGTAGGCACAAACCCCTTTGGGCTATCGTTAAGCCCGGATGGCAGCAGGCTTTATGCGGTAAATTATAATTCAAACAATATCTCGGTTATTAATACCGCAACAAATTCTGTAACGGCAACTATAACAGGATTTTCAAGCCCAATTTCATTTGGTAATTTTATTACACCGGGCGCAGGGTGCAGCGGAACGCCAACCACTTTTACCATAACCGTAAACCCAGGCCCTATCATTACCGCAGGGCCTGCGACCGGCACTATTTCTGCGTGTGCCGGTAATGCCTCCGCAACTCCCAATATCCAGCAGTTTACGGTTTCGGGGCTTTATTTAAGCGGCAATATTACAGCAACTGCCCCAACAGGCTTTGAGGTATCGCTCACCCCAGGCAGCGGTTATGGCAGCAGTGTAATATTGACGCCAACTAATGGTGCAGTGAACAGCACGACAATTTACGTCAGGTCGGCAGCTTCGGCTCCGGCAGGCAATATTTCGGGTATGGTTGTGCTGGCATCGGCCGGCGCTCCCGGTCAAAACGTTGCCGTAACGGCCTCAGTTACCGCAACCGTCAGCCCGTCCATAACGATAGCAGCTTCGGAAAACAATATTTGCGCAGGTTCAACGGTCACATTCACTGCCGCATCAACCAACTCCGGCGGTGCGCCTGTTTATCAATGGCAGGACAATGGCATTAATGAAGGAGCCAACAGCACAACGTTCAGCACAAGTACACTTGCCAACGGCGACATTGTAACCTGTACAATAACGAGCAACGCCATTTGTGTTGCTCCTGCAACCGTCACCAGCAACAGTATTACCATGAACATCACTACGCCTGTAACACCTTCAGTAACTATAGTTGCTTCGGCAAACAACATTTGCATCGGTTCACCTGTTACATTCACGGCCAGCCCAACCAATGGCGGCAGTGCCCCTGCTTACCGTTGGCAGGTAAATGGCAATGATGAAGGAACTAACAGCGCAATATTCAGCGCCGGGTTGCTTGCCGATGGCGATATTGTCAGCTGTACCATGACGACAAACGCCGCCTGTAACACGCAGGCTTATGCTACCAGCAACAGCATCACCATGAATGTTTCGCCGCCTGTGACACCGGCAGTCAGCATAGCGACATCAGCAAACAATATTTGCTTCGGTTCCCCTGTCACGTTTACAGCCACTTCCACAAATGGCGGGAGCGCACCCGCATACCAATGGCAAATTAACGGGATTGATGCAGGTCCGGATAGCGCGACCTTTAACAGCACCTCAATGGCCAATGGCGATGTCGTCAACTGCGTGATGACCAGCAGCGCCGCCTGCTCCGTACCGGGCATTGCTGCCAGTAACAGCATCACTATGACCGTTAATCCATCACCAACGGCGAATGCCGGCGGGAATAAAACCATAAGCGAAGGGAGCAGCGTACTGTTAAATGCAACAGCAACCGGAAATATTACCGATATTACCTGGAGCCCTGCCTCCGGCCTGAGTAACAATAAAATCCTGAACCCAATAGCCAGCCCCACAACTCCGACCACCTATACGTTGACGGTTGAGGCAACAGATGGCTGTTTCGCTGTTGATTCGGCCAGGATCCAGGTGTTCGTCAAAAATTTCGTTATCCCCAACACGTTCACACCCAATGGCGACGGGATAAATGATACCTGGAATATCAAATACCTTGATCTTTACCCAAACTGCAGCGTTCAAATATTCTCAAGGTGGGGGCAAATGGTTTATTCGTCAATTGGCTATGGCATTCCCTGGGATGGCACCTACCACGGCGCTAAGCTGGCTGACGGCACTTATTATTACATAATTGACCTGAAAAATGGCACTGGCCCTTTATCGGGGTATGTCGCTGTTATCAGGTAAGCTGGAAACGGGCGATTAGTTAATGGCGCCGCATACTCCTCCTCCGCGAGCTGCTATAATAGCAATGAACAACCTACGCATTCGACTTTACAACTCCCCAACCCGCCTGCTCCTGGTCCCGACTTTCGGACTGCCGGACACGCGAACCAATATTGTTTTGCTCAGATTTTATAAAATCTACGATATTACCGGTTTCCCTTACTGATTTTTTAAAAAAACAATATATTTAGGAGCTATTGATTTTCCCGGTTAACATTTCATAACAGCCTGATTAGTTGAAAAATATTCTTCTTTGTATAGTTATTATAGTTGCTGCCTTCGCTTTGATACCCGGGGCAAAGGCGTATTCTGTTACCGCAGAAGCCGGAACTGGCCCTGCAATTGCAACTACAGGCACCCCGTCAGCATTAACAACTACCTATGGCACACCGTCAGCATCAACCAGTTTCAATGTATCGGGTACAAACCTGAATGCGAATGTTTTAATTACTCCCCCCACAGGTTTTGAGGTGAGCACCGATAATGTAAATTTTACAGGCACGGTTGAAATAGCCGACGGTACCGGGACTATTAACTCCACCCCTGTTTACATACGGTTAGCTGCAATAACCCCTGTCGGCAATTACCAGGGAAATATCGTACTGAGCAGTCCCGGTGCGGCAAACGTTAACGTTGCCATGCCGGCAAGTACGGTAAATCCCGCTCATTTAGTCGTAACCGCGTCTAATCAAAGCAAAGCTTACGGCACTGCGAATCCTTCATTGATCGCCACTTATAGCGGTTTTGTGAATGATGAATCGTATGCAAACTTAACAACCCAGCCCACACTAAGCACCACCGCAACCACCACCTCGCCGGTCGGGACCTACCCCATCACCGCTACCGGGGTAGTTGACCCCAATTACACCATAACCTATGTTGCCGGGACGTTAACCGTGGTACCGGCAGCATTGACCGTTACCGTGGTTGATCAAACAAAAGTGTACGGCTCGGCAAACCCGACATTAACGGCGACCTACAGCGGCTTTGTGAATGACGATACCGGGGCAAGTTTAACCACGCAGCCTACTATAACTACTGCGGCGTCGGCAACTTCACCTGTCGGGACGTACATTGTTATCGCGGGCGGCGGCGCTGACCCGAATTATGCCATTACCTATATTGAAGGAACATTAACCATAACCCCGGCAGCATTAACCATCACCGCCAATGACCAAACCAAAGCTTCGGGCGTACCTAACCCGGAGCTAACTGTAAGCTACAGCGGTTTTGTAAACGGGGATACCGGGGCAAGTTTAACCACGCAACCAACAGTTGCTACGACGGCAACGTTGACATCGCCTCCCGGCACGTATCCGATAACAGCAACGGGAGCAGCTGATGTCAATTACACTATCACCTATGTTGCGGGAACACTAACGGTAACTTCACAACCACCGGCAATAACGGCTGCCGGGGACCTGTCCCCTTTAAATACCGTTTATGGTACGCCGTCGACAGCGACGATATTTACCGTATCAGGGATAGGTACGACATCCGGTATTTTGATTACACCACCCCAGGGTTTCGAAGTCAGCCTCAATGATATTAACTATCACGGCACGGTCACTATTAGCGGCTCCGGAACTATTGCCTCCGTTACCGTTTATATCAGGTTAGCGGCCGCGACACCTGTTGGCGCCTATTCGGGTAATATCGTAATGAGCAGTAATGGCGCCGCCGATCAGGATTTGTTAATGCCCTCAAGCACCGTTTCCCCAACTCCTTTGGTAATCACAGCCGATAACAAAAGCAAAATTTATGGTGAAGCTAATCCTGTTTTGACCGCAAATTACATCGGCTTCGTAAACGGTGACGGCCCCGAACAGTTAACTACACAACCTGTTATAACTACTACCGCTGTTACAACATCGCCCGTGGGCCAGTATCCGATAACGGTGAGCGGAGCCGCATCGCCCAACTATACCATTACCTATTTTCCCGGAACCCTCACCATTAACCCGGTGCCTCCGCATATTGTTGTACCGAATACTTTTACACCCAACGGCGATGGCATCAATGACACCTGGAACGTGAAATACCTTGATCTTTATCCAGGCTGTACTGTTCAAATATTTTCCAGGTGGGGGCAAATGGTATTTACGTCTGTCGGTTATGGCGTTCCGTGGGATGGTACCTATCATGGTGCAAAGCTGGCTGACGGAACCTATTATTATATAATTGATCTGAAGAATGGCAGCAGCCCCGCATCGGGATATGTGGCTATTATCAGGTAGGGTGGTGAATGGTGAGTGGTGAGCAGGCAGTTGGCGGCAGGACAGCAGGACAGCAAATTGCCAGGATAGCAAACAACGAACCAGGGCTTCGGCTTCGTAATACTTCTGTCTTCCCGCCTCCCGGCCTTCACAACTTTTAGACTTTCGGAGGAAATGCCAAAGTAACAAACAATTGTATATCAATTATTTATTTACGAGAAAAATTTAACCTGCCCAAAATCGATACAGCAATTGTTCAATTTTGATGCATCTTAAAGCGCTCAAAAAGCTTTCCAACATTTCAACCTTACAACTTTACTTACCTTTGTCCAATGGCAGGCATCTACATCCACATCCCGTTTTGCAAACAAGCCTGTCACTACTGCGATTTCCATTTCAGCACCTCGCTCAAGTATAAGGATGAACTGCTGGACGCAATTAGCAAAGAACTGCGCCTGCAAAAAGATTACCTCGCCGGCGAAACCATCGAGACCATTTACTTTGGCGGCGGAACGCCCTCCTTACTCACAGGCGATGAGATCAACAAGCTTATAGGTACCATTACCAACCTTCACCTGGTGGCCGCGAATGCCGAAATAACGATTGAAGCCAATCCGGATGATTTGAGCGCGGAAAAACTCCGGTCGTTGCGGCAAACCCATATCAACCGCCTCAGCATAGGCATTCAGTCGTTTTTTGATGATGACCTGAAATGGATGAACCGCGTCCACCTTGCTGACGAAGCTGAATCCTCGGTAAAACGCGCACAGGATACCGGCTTCGAAAGTATCACCGCCGACCTGATCTATGGTTACCCCCTGTTAACTGATCAAAAATGGAAGTCGAACATTCAGAAAATGTTTGAGCTGGATGTCCCGCATATTTCCGCCTACTCGATGACGGTGGAACCGCGGACGGCCCTTGCCTCGTTTATCAAAACAAAAAAACAGCCGGCAATGAATGATGAGCAAAGCGCTGCGCAGTTTATACTCCTGATGGATGCCATGAAGTCGCACGGTTTTGAGCATTACGAAATTTCCAATTTCTGCAAACCAGGGCATTATTCCCGGCACAATTCCAATTACTGGGCAGGCGTGAAATACCTGGGGGTAGGCCCCTCCGCCCATTCCTACAACGGCGAAACCCGGCAATGGAACGTGGCGAATAACAGCAAGTATATTCAGTCACTGGCAAAATCAGAGATACCGGCTGAAGTAGAAGTTCTGACAGAAACCAACCGGCTCAACGAATATATCATGACCTCGCTTCGTACCATGTGGGGGCTGGATTTGAACAAACTGGAACAAATAGCACCCGGCTCGTCGACGGAACTTCTTAAGGCGGCCCAAACGGCTTTTGAACGGGAATGGATCACGCAATCCGAAAAAATTATTGTCCTCACCCAAAACGGCAAACTATACGCAGATAGCATAGCTGCCGACCTGTTTTTTTAAAAAGGAAGCTGTGTAAGCAGGTCTTTTCGAAAGAAAAAAATCACCGGGCACCCTCTGCGCTCTCCATGAATTCTCCGCGTACTCTCCGTAGTTAAATTCTCCGCCATCCAATGCATATTCCCGTCTCTCCACAACTTTCCGGAATGTAAAAAAATAACGCCGTCAAAAACCGCCCGACCCGCGTCCCCGTATCTTCCATCAAATAACACACAACACCTATGAAAAAATTGATTATCGCGGCCTTTGCATTAGCAGCTATTGCAATAGCGCCCAAAGCAAACGCTCAAACCGACCCGATGGTGGGCGGTGCAGCTATGTACCCAACAAAAAACATTGTTGAAAATGCAGTAAACTCGAAAGACCACACTACCCTGGTAGCAGCCGTAAAGGCCGCCGGTTTGGTAGAAACATTGGAAAGCGCCGGTCCGTTTACCGTATTCGCACCCACCAATGAAGCATTTGACAAATTACCTGCCGGCACGGTGGATAACCTGGTAAAGCCCGAAAACAAAGGCACGCTAACAAAGATCTTAACCTACCATGTAGTTGCAGGCCGTTTAAGCTCGCAGGATCTTTGGGATAAAGTAAAAGCCGGCAATGGCTCCGCTACCCTTACCACCGTTGAAGGCGGGGCTTTAACCGTGATGGCTAAAGGCAAAAAATTATACCTGGTGGACGAAAAGGGCGGCAAATCATGGATTACCATCGCCGACGTAAATCAAAGCAACGGCGTTATCCAGGTAGTGAATACAGTTTTGATGCCAAACTAAGTCAGTTGGCAGTTAGCGGTACGCAGTTGGCAGTCTAAAAGCCCGGCACTGCACAAAACTCCGGTTAAGTGAGTTGGCAGTGGTGAGTGGGCAGTTTTACAAGCTCACGGCCGCACAGAATATTTAATCTACCTTCGAAAAAAGAAGCCCGGTTGCAACAAGCGCCGGGTTTTTTGTTTGAGTATACTCAATATGATTTTGTGCATGCCAGCCACAAACTGCAAACTCTCCCTGATGGCTCGCGATATTTTTTCGCAAACTGCCAACTGCGAACTGCCAATTGCCGACCAACTGCGCACCGCGAACTGCAAACTGAAATTATCGCCCAAAAGTTTATTTAACAATTCGTTAATATACATTGTCATATTAATTCGTTATTTTGATACTTTCCTTGTTGTAGGTTTTGTAAAGCTTATGTTAAGCCGGGAAAATGCTAACATGAGTTTTATACTCGCGCCCGTTGACACAGTCGAAAATATTAGTCCCTCCGATTTTAAAAAGCACTATTTGGAGCCGCGCCGTCCGCTGGTTATAAAAGGCCTCACCAACAATTGGCCGGCCAGGGAAAAATGGACACCGGATTACTTAAAGCAAACTGTAGGCAAAAAGATCGTACCCTTGTACGATAACTCAAAGGCCGATCCGTCAAAACCCATCAACTCCGCCGCTGCCGAAATGCCTTTTGATGATTATATCGACCTGATCATGTCCGAACCAACCGAGCTAAGGATATTCTTCTTCAACATCTTTAAACATGCGCCACAATTATTGAACGATATCGCGTTTCCTAAGGAATTAATGGGCGGCTTTTTAGAAAGCATGCCCTCGATGTTTTTTGGCGGCTCCAATTCGGTCACTTTTTTGCATTACGACATCGACCTGCCGCATATCTTCCATACCCATTTCGGTGGAAAGAAACATGTGATCTTGTTTGAAAACAAATGGAAACGGCGATTATACTGTATTCCCAACGCCACCTATGCGCTTGAGGAATATGATGTATTGAACCCCGATGTCGATAAATTTCCATCGCTTAAGGGCATTCAAGGCTCCGAAGTTTTTTTAGAGCATGGCGATACCCTTTTTATGCCAACCGGCTACTGGCATTGGATGAAATATTTGGAAGGCGGTTATTCATTAAGTCTTCGCGCATGGGATGCATCCATCACACGCAAAGCAGCAAGTATTTACAACCTGGCCATAAAAGGCGGGCTGGACAGTGTGCTTAAAATGGCTTTCAAAGCCAATTATGCCAGGTACCGGGAACGAGTTGCTGTAAAGTGGGCGGATAAAGCATTGGCTAAAAGCGAAAAGCTAAAAGCGTAGAGCAGAAGGTGGATGGCAAAAGACTGATTATCAGTAAGCTTCTCTATTTTAGACAAGCCTGTAAATAAGCTAAATTTAAATTACTTCAGGCCCAGAAGTTCGTTCAGCTTCTTGCGCGTGTCCTGCGTTTCCTGCAGGCTCAATGACTTTTTAAATGCTTCGATTGCTTTTGGTTTATCACCGGCGGCAACATAGTAGTCGCCGAGGCTGTCCCAGGCATTTGAGCTTCGCGGATAATTGACCGTATTTCTTTTCAAAAGGGCGTAGGCTTTGTCCAATTTGTTGATACTCATAAAAAAATAACCGAGGTTGTTCACATTCTCTTCGCCGGGCACAGCCCTGGTACCCATTATTGCGGAAACTTGTTCGAAATGAGCATTCAACAGCGAATCGGCGTTCAGGTCCGGGTTTTCTCTTAGCTTACGGATGTCGAAACGATAAAAATCGAACAAATACCGCAAAGCGTCGTATTCGGCATTCAATTCCACCGAGCCATGCCACTCGTTAGGATAAAATTTCGATCCCCATCGCAATCCTTTGGGGTTAGCACGACGGAGCGCCTGTACAAAAGGGAACGTAGCGTGGGTAACCGGCGCGACAACTGTGGTATCCTTAAATAGGCTGATCGTATCCATTCCGGTAGGAATGTTATTGGCCATGGCCACAAACAGGCCTTTATTGTTAAAGTCGCGTTGAGATAGTTCACCTTCCTGTTTTTTTATCCATTGCTCGTGATCCCACCATATACTTGGGTCAATAGCAATATAGGCGTTGAACAGTTGGGTATGATTGAAAAAAGCGTTCATGACAGCCAGGCCGCCCAATGAATGCCCGCTGATAACCCGGTAGCCGGTAGTAGGGCAATGCGCATCTATGTACGGGATCAATTCCTTTTCGATAAAAGCCATAAAGTTTTCGCCCCCGCCTGAATGTTTTGATTCATTTGGGTTGAGCAATGCATAGGGTTCCACATGCGTAGGGGTCAAATCCCGCTCACGGTCGGTGTTGGTAATGCCGACGACCACCATATGGGGTATAATGCCGGCTATCTGTTCAATAATAGCCACGGCAGATTGGAAATGATCTTCGCCGTCCAGGACGTACAAAACGGGGTATCGCTCGTTTTTATCGCCACCAGGCACGTGGATGTAAACCACCCGTTTTTCGTTCAAAATCTTTGAATAAACGGTGTCTCCGGTTCCGATCACAATCCGGTTGTCCTTTTGTTGCGCGAAGCAGGAAAAAAATGTGCCGCATATATAAAGTGCCAATATAAACTTCTTCATTTCTTGTATAAATTTAATAAGCCACTACACTTTTACCGTCGGGGATAACTTTCTGCATCGGGTTGGCCAGGAACTGCGCCAGCAATTCATCACCGACTTTGGTATTTAATAACGGCGCATGTGTTTTGTCGGTAAAGATAAGCCGCTGGCTGTTGGGTATGAAATGATGGATCAGGTCATTATAAAATGGCCGGCAGTAAGGATCAGTATCGCCAGATGCTAATAACAACGGGATGTTGGAATATACCGGGGTTTTAGCGATCTTATCAACAGACTTCACCTTCCAACAATCGCAAATAGGGCGGTTCGGACTGTTAAACCGGTAACCGGCCAGGTAGGGGAAGATTTCGTTTTGCTTGTCGATGATTTTTTGATCGGCGTAATTGATCTGCTCAGAACAATACATGGAAAAGCGCATACCCAGCGTGTTGCGGCTGCCTGAATTAAAAATGCCGTCGAAATAATTGGTCATGTATTGATGTTGCTTACCGGCTATCAGCTGGTTGATGATATAAGGCACGTGCTTTATCTGATCATTTGCCGACAACATATTTACCAAAAAATCAAGCAACTCGCTGCGCCGGTATTTTATCGTTATGCTGTCTTTTGTGCCTTTTTCGAGATATTTTAAGGTAAACACTTTGTCGCCGATGGTGGTGAAATAGTTTTGAAAGTGTGCTTTCATATTCCCGTACAGGGCTTTATCGGTCGAGTCGCGACCGCAATTGTCGAAGATCCGGTTAAAGGCGTCGTTGATGTTAAACAGCGCATCCTCCTCGTAATTTACAAAGCCGGGCAGCGGAGAATCAAGCACAACCGATCGGATATGCTGCGGGAAATTGCGCATCACGGTCAGCATAAGGCCGCCGCTATAAGAAATGCCGACGAGGTTGATGGAGTCGATATGCAGCGCGCGGCGAAGATCTTCAATGTCGGCCGCATTCTCGATTGTGTTATAGGCATCAAGGTCAACGCCGGAGGCAATTAATTCCTGCCGGCATTTTTTTGCGGCGGCCACCACCATGTTGTCCAGCGGCAGGTCCTTGCGATAGGCTTCTTTTACAGCCTCGGCCATTCCATTGCATGATAGCGTGGGTAGTGCAAACCACGTTCCTCTTTGCTCAAAGGCGATGTAATCCCGCTCCTTTAAGAATTGCCTTCGGTATACGGAGGCTACCCCGTGCAGTGAACTCGCTCCCGGACCGCCGGCGGTGTAGAGCACCGGATCCTTGTGCTTGTTGGGGTTATTGCTTTCAACAATTATAAAAGGCAGCTTAATGGTTTTGCCATTGGGTTTGCTCCTGTTTTCTGGAACCACCAGGTAAGCGCAATGTTCTTTATGGTTACTGTCGGCTTTGAAGACGCAGGCACAGGGTTCTATTTTAGGGGTGTATTTTTGATTTTGGGCGACGGAACGCTGTGCCGTTAAAATTAAAACCAGGGCGCTAAGTATATATTGGATTTTCATCTTTATTTCTTGTTCAGCAAAGTAAAAGGATCGGGAAAAAGAAATTTAGTAAAAAACGGACAATCGCTAATTTCTATGGCCGCCAACTTTTTGCCCGGTAAACTTCACCACATCTTTATAAAAATGACTCATGTCATAATAGCCGTAATCATACGGAATAAACCCGGGTTTACTGTGCACATAAGCGGTTAGGGCCGTGCGGGCGCGCATGATGGAAAAGTAGCTTTTGGGCGAGGTGCCGATCACCTGGTTAAAATAGCGGTTGATGGTTTTCGAGGTACTGAACATCCGTTCGGCAAGGTCGCTGTTACTGGCTTGCAGGCCGGCTTCCGAAAAATTATCGATGGCGTCTTTTACAAATTTGATATAATGATCAGGTTGTTTGCGGTAATTAGTTAGGAAGAATTGTTCTATCAGCGCTATGCGCTCACTAAAACCAATCGGTTGTTTAACCAGGTGCAGCAAATTGGCCGGCAATATCTTATTGAGGCTAACCACCTTGTCGGCTAATAGGCTTTGTTTGATGCCGAGCAAAGCCTCCAGGCTGCCCGGGTAAAATTTAACCGTAAAAATATTATCCGTTGGCGAATTGTAGCGCTCAACAATGGAATTTCTCAGGATCAAAATATCCTCATCGGCTCCGATAAAATGGCGTTTGCTGCCCACCTGTATCTCATACGGCGCGCCCAGGTTAATGTAAAAGGTAGGGGTCCAGCTGGCGAACATTTTCACCGAAAAATATTGGCCGGCGATGTATTGACGGGTAGCCTCGGGAGATGATTCCGAGAAAAATTCGACGTGGTCTGCCAATTCCTCGCATGGCTGCGCGAACGTGTATATTTTACGGATGTTTTGGAAGATTTCGACCATTTAAGGATTAAGACGCGATTGAGTTTAATACGTTACAACAAGGCCACAGGAGTAATAGATCAAGAGACAAAAAATGATCTTGGGTAATACTATTTAAAGAAATTTTGCCAAAAGTTTTAGTTTTAGTTCTTTGCCTTGTATTTTGCACTATATTAAAGATTGAAATGAAAACCTATTCCCTTTTTGTTGTCCTTTGCTTTTATTTATCGGCTTGCCGTTCACAAACAGATTGGAACATTATCGAAAACTGGAAGAGTTATCCAATTCCTACAGATCGCGATACTCTTTCAAGGTATAATAACTCCCCAAACTACTGGAAGGTATTTATGCAATCAGATTCCGTCCGGGTAATCAAGGCTCCACCAGAGGACGACCAGTCAATCATTCCGTTCAAATTAAATCCAAACGAAAAAGAAAGACCACAAATGATTGGAAAAGTTTCCATATTAAAGGTAGACGATGGCTACTTGCTTGGGTTTTTCCGTGGCGAATGGGGTGGGTACATGTATTGGTTTTCCAAGGATGGAAAGCATCATTATTTAATTTCCGAAGTTGATGTAGTACAATTTATCGGATTCAACAATCACGTCTACGCAATTGAGGGATTGGCACATCTTGGGTTATCGGAGGGAAGCATCCTCTCATTGCAAAAGAAAAACGGAAAATGGATCAGTAGCGAATACCTGAAATTACCGGCAGCACCCGAGGCGATAGCAGTGTATGGGAATAATTTTATAATAATAACTTCAAAAAGTCTTTTGGAAGTTGACGACAACTTGAAAACCACCACACTCGTTGAGAAGGGCATTTTGTACTATCTCGATCCCAATTCTTTAATCATCCACGATAATATTGTTTACGCCGGGATGCAAGCAGGTGTTTACAAATACAACTTATTAAGTAAACAACAGGAATGGTTGATGCCAAACTAACATCTGTTTATTGAATTTCTTTTGTCATCCATACCTAACAATTCCAATTAATCTCTCCCGCACCAAACTTTTAAAAAAAATTATCCGTTTCTTTATAGTTAGAAAGGGTTCCGTATGCGTGGTTTTGAATTTTCGAAGTTTACCCCAAATCAATTACCGAAAGGCGGCTTTGATGAGCTGCTCAAATTATTTCTCGAATTGCTGAATTATACATCGGGCGATGCAGGCGAAGCTTTGGCCTGGATGAACGAGCTCGACAAGCAGTATAACATTACCAACGACCAATATGGCATGGGTAATTTTATCGACGACCTGAAGGAGAAAGGCTACCTCACCGAGGAAAACGACAAGGGTGAATTCAAGATAACGGCCAAAACCGAGCAAAGTATCCGTCAGTCCGCATTGGAGGAGATCTTCGGCAAGCTCAAAAAATCAGGCAAAGGCAACCACCGCTCCCCGCAATCCGGGCAGGGCGATGAAAAGAATGCCGAGCGCCGCGAGTTTGAATTTGGCGACAGCCTCGACCAGATCGACATGACGCAGTCCATCCACAACGCACAGGTAAACCACGGCATCGGCGATTTTATGATGACCGAGCGCGACCTCGAAGTGGAGGAAATGGATTATAAAACCCTTACTTCCACGGTGTTGATGATCGATATATCGCATTCCATGATCCTCTACGGCGAGGACAGAATAACCCCCGCCAAAAAAGTGGCAATGGCCTTAGCGGAATTAATTAAAACCAAGTATCCAAAAGATACCTTAGATATTGTAGTGTTTGGTAACGATGCCTGGCCCATTGCCTTAAAGGACCTGGCTTATCTGCAGGTTGGCCCATATCATACCAATACCTACGCCGGGCTGGAATTGGCCACAGACTTGCTGCGCCGGCGAAAAACCCATAACAAGCAGATATTCATGATCACCGACGGCAAGCCAACCTGCCTGAAGGAAGGAACAAAATATTATAAAAACAGCATCGGCCTCGATCGCAAAGTGGTGAACAAAACGCTCAATATGGCCGCCCAATGCAAACGGCTAAAAATACCCATCACCACCTTTATGATCGCCAAGGACCCCTACCTGCAGCAATTTGTTCGTAAATTTACCGAAACCAACGGCGGTAAAGCATTTTACAGCTCGCTGAACGGTTTGGGCGAATATATTTTTGAGGATTATATTCGCAACCGGAGGAAAACAGTAAGGTGATGTGCAGATATGCAAATGTGCAGATGTTGTTTGGATCTGCGGATATTCAGCCGTTAGTGCGCAATAATTGATTGTCGACGACCCGGCAGCTATGAACCATCAACCATGAACTAAACAAATGAAAGTCGAACGAATTGACCACCTGGTTTTAACCGTAAAAGATATCGAAGCTACCTGCAGCTTTTACCACGACATATTGGGCATGCAGGTGGAAACCTATTCGGTGCGCCGGAAAGCGCTGAAGTTTGGCAACCAGAAGCTGAACCTGCACCAAAAAGGATCGGAATTTGAGCCGAAGGCGGATAAACCGACACCCGGCGCAATCGACATTTGCTTCATTGTGGAAGATTCGCTTGATGATATATAAAGAGAATTGGAAAGTAAAAACATACAAATACAGGGAATTGTACAGCGTACCGGCGCCATGGGCAAAATGCACTCCATTTACTTCCGCGATCCGGATGAGAATTTGATCGAAGTTAGCAATTACAAGTGAGGATGCTCCTTCGCTAAAGCTACGGCGCACGAGGTGTGCAGATGAGCAGATGCGAGGAGGTTCATGGTTAATAGATAATGGTTCATGGCCGAAGAATGGCGGATGTGCGGATGCTCCTTCGCTAAGCTACGGCGCACGAGGTGTGCGGACGAGAGAAGGTTCATGGTTCATGGATCATGGCCGGAGAATGGTGGATGAGAAGACGTGCAGATGAATAAACGACAAATCGGGTTTAATCCTCTATAACAAATGGAACGATGGATTGCGGTCCATCGACTATGGATAAAAAGAACAACTAATGACGAACAAACTATTAAGTATAAAAACTCTTGGCCAACTGAAGGATTGGGGCTATAAAAGCCGGTCGGTGAAGGAAGAATTGCGGGCCAACTTGATTAAACAGCTGCAGCATGGTGAAGGCGGGTTTGAAGGGATAGTGGGCTTTGAGGACACCGTTATTCCTGATCTGCAAACCGCTATTCTCTCCCGCCATAACATTTTGCTGCTGGGCTTACGTGGGCAGGCAAAAACGCGTATTGCCCGCCTGCTGGTAAACCTGCTGGATGAGTATATGCCGTACATCGAAGGTTCTGAATTATATGACGATCCATTAAACCCGATTTCCTGGTTCGGGCACCATGAGGTCACCATCCACGGTGATGACACCCCCATAGCCTGGGTTCACCGCTCCGAACGTTATACTGAAAAATTAGCCACGCCCGACGTTACCGTTGCCGACCTTATCGGCGATGTGGACCCGATCAAAGCCGCCACCATGAAATTGAATTACTCCGACGAGCGGGTTATTCATTTCGGACTTATCCCGCGCGCGCACCGCGGTATTTTCGTCATCAACGAATTGCCCGACCTGCAGGCCCGGATACAGGTATCGCTGTTTAATATTTTGCAGGAAAGAGACATACAAATACGTGGCTTTAAGTTGCGGCTGCCATTGGATATCCAGTTTGTATTCACTGCCAATCCCGAGGACTATACCAATCGCGGTTCCATCGTTACGCCTTTGAAAGACCGTATCGAAAGCCAGATCCTCACGCACTATCCGCGTTCAGTCGAGATTTCCCGCAAGATCACCCAGCAGGAAGCGTCGCTGACGTATGATCAGCAGATCGCTGTCGAGGCAGATGGCCTGGTGAAAGACCTTGTGGAGCAGATCGCATTTGAAGCGCGGAATTCCGAATATGTCGACAAAAAATCCGGTGTATCGGCGCGTTTAACCATATCCGCTTATGAAAACCTGATCAGCAATGCGGAACGGCGGATGCTCATCAACAAGGAAAAAACCACTGTCGTGCGGATTTCCGACTTTTTGGGTGTTATCCCGGCCATTACCGGGAAAATTGAACTGGTTTACGAAGGCGAGCTGGAAGGCCCCGGCAAAGTAGCCAACATTTTAATCGGGAAGGCCATCAAAACGCTCATGCTGAAATTTTTCCCGGACCCTGAAAAATCGAAAAAAGCGAAGGCGCCAAATCCATACGCAGAGATCATCAATTGGTTTGGCGATGGGAACAACCTCGCCGTGATCGACCAGCTTCCCCAGCAGGAATATAAGAAAGCATTGAATTCCGTTACCGGCTTAAAAAATCTGGTAAAAAAAATTCATCCCCGGCTAGCCGAAAACCAGGAGTTGCTGCTGATGGAATTTGTTTTGCATGGCCTGTCGGAGTTTTCGCAGTTGAACAAAGGTTTCCTGGATAATGGCTTCGCTTTTTCCGATATGTTCAACAGCCTTTTTAACTTGCAGCCCGACGATGACGATATCGACCTTGACGACGACCGTTATTAATTTGCTCACATCTAACGCTACACTATGAATGGATTTTCCCTTAACCTGTTGCTGTTTGTTATTGCAGTTTTGCTCATTGACGGATATGCCTTTTCAGGATTGCACAGCCTGTCAAAAAATTGGCGCTTCTTGGGTACAAAAGCGTTCCGGGTAGCTTTTGCCGCATATTCGGTATTACTGCTGACCTTCCTGCTGTTAGTGGTTTATGTTAAAGTAAGCCTGGGCTTTCGGCTCGCCGTGATCATATTGTTTTTCGTTTCCCTGCTTTTCGAGTTTTGTTTCACCTTGTTTTTATTGGCCGATGATATTCGCCGGCTATTCGTTCGCCTCACCCGAAAGCCCATCGCAAAAGTAAAAGAACCCGAAAAAAAGCCGGCCGCCGATGATATCCCGCGCTCTGAATTTTTGCTGAAAGCCGGGTTGTTGGCAGGGACCATACCGCTTGGCATGTTCAGACTCAAAATGACAGACGGCCTGTACGATTACCATGTGAGGTACCAGTACCTCTACCTCGATAACCTGCCGAAGGCCTTTGACGGCCTGCGAATTGGCCAGATATCCGACATCCACTCAGGCAACTTTTACAGTAAAAAAGCCGCCTCGAGAGGCGTAGAAATGCTGATGCGCGAAAAAGCAGACCTTATATTTTTCACGGGCGACCTCGTAAATATCCTAAGCAGCGATATGTACCATTACCAGGACCTATTCAGTAAAGTTAAAGCGCCACTCGGTGTATTTTCTTCGCTGGGCAACCACGACTACGGCGATCACATCGATTGGCCCAGCCCCCAGGCAAAACAAAAAAACTTCGACGAAATAACCGGCTGCCATAAAACAATGGGGTGGGACTTATTGAGGAACGAAAACCGCCGCTTAAAGATAGGCAACGAAGAGATTGGCATTCTCGGCGTCGAAAACTGGGGCGATCTGAGCCGCTTTCCGAAATACGGCCGCATGGACCTTGCCATAAAAAACACCGATGACCTCCCGGTAAAACTGTTGCTATCTCACGATCCTTCACATTGGCGGGCCCAGGTGCTGCCGCATTACCCGCAAATCGATATGGTATTTGCCGGGCATACCCACGGGATGCAATGCGGCATCCGTACGCCGGAGTTCCAATGGAGCCCTATTGAGTACCTTTACCGCGAGTGGGCAGGCCTTTATCGCCGGGGCGGGCAACAGATATATGTTAATGTAGGCTACGGCTTTTATGGTTTTGGCGGAAGGGTTGGAATTCTGCCGGAGATTACGATATTTACACTAAAATCCGGCCCCGATCCCGCCTTAACATCTTAACATGGGCTGGCAAGGAACATCAAGCATCAGATGAAAAAAATATTCCAGCCGGCCTTTGATTTCCTGCTTTTCAGTAACGTTTTTATGGCTTTGTGCGCCGTTGCTCAGGGCCTGGTCACGTTCTCCCTTATCGGGGCCAAACCTGTCGAAGCCGTTATCGGCCTGCTGTTTACCTCCACGCTCGGTATCTACAACTTCAGTATTCTCTTCCCTGGTGAAAAAGACCCGGAGCATTCGCCTCATAAACGCGTCCGATGGTTTTTTTCGCACTATCGGCTTATGGTCACCCTGACCATCGTATCCCTGCTCTCGCTAATCCCGCTGTTTTTTTTGATATCGATCGAGTCACGGATACTACTCACGTTCCTGGCGGTGCTTTCCTTTGCCTATAGCATTCCGCTCTTTTCTATTGGCGACCAAAAATTCGGCCTTCGCAACATCCCCGGCCTCAAGCAGTTCCTCATCACCCTGGTATGGACCATGAGCATCGTACTGTTGCCGGTGATGGAGGCCCAGCATTTGCACCTCGCAAATATCTCTATGCGCGATACCACCATCCTCATTGCCAAACGATTTTTACTTATCGGGGCACTAACCGTCCCTTTCGACATCCGCGACCTTTTCGAAGACCGACAGTCCGGCCTGAAAACCATAGCCGTCGTATGGGGCGAAAAAAATGCCTACCTGTTTTGCCAGGTCCTGCTGGCGGGATATATCGTGTTGCTATTTTTATTCAGGGGAAACGGCTTCAACGGCGATTTTTGGGCCTTAACGCTGACGGTCGTGATCGCCGGCTGGCTCATCTTCCGCTCATCCTGGGAGAAAAATGAGTATTACTATTTCTTTTATGTGGATGGAATTTTAATACTGCAGTACCTTGTCCTTCTTCTGTTCAATTGGTTAAGCAGGATAATTTGAACTCAATTTTTCCTGTCATTCCATCCATTGAAAAATCAGCATAATCCGAATAATCCGCTTCATCCCGGTTCAGACAACATTCCTGGCAACCATTTCCAGCTTTATCGTCGTTGGTCATTTAAAAGACATAACCCGACTTCTCGAAACTAATAACCCAAACCATTGTTTCCCAGACAACAGGGCGATCAAGTCAAACGCCAAAAATCAAACAAATATGAAACCTGAAGAACAAACTGAGTTCTAAGAAAACAAAATAAGAGAATTTGTTCAAAAGGAAACCGCATTCATACAAAACAAAGACATCAACGGCCTGATTCCCCTGTTTTCAGCGGAGACCTTGACATTTGATGTGGTAGATCCACTCGAATATAATGGGATAAATGAGATCCGGGAAAGAATGAAAAGCTGGTTCTCCTCATTTGATGGCCCGATCGGCATCGAGATTCACGACCTAAAGGTAGCTGCATCAGGAAATGTGGCTTTCAGTTATTGCTTACGGCATGTAGACGCAACGAAAAGCGACGGCTCAAAGCTTCAAATGTGGTGGCGCGAAACAACCTGTTATCGTAAGTTAAAAGAATATTGGGTAATTGTCCACAGGCACAGTTCTGTCCCATTCAACCCGGAAAACGGATATGCGTCAACAATGCTCGAACCCACTATCATACGTTCCTGGGCACTTTAGCCGACTGTTTCCTGGCTGTGCCATCCGTCCCCGGCTGATTATCACGCATTACTTTTAAGTGTGGGACTTAGGCCTCGCAGGAAATCAGCGAAATCATAAAAATCTGCTGAAATCAACGGTCACACACCCAGCAGCAACCTCGCAGGATCCTCCAGCAACTGTTTCACCCTCACCAAAAAGCTAACCGATTCCCGGCCGTCAATTATACGGTGATCATAGGATAAGGCCACATACATCATTGGTCGGATAACCACCTGCCCGTTCAGGGCAATAGGCCGCTCCACAATATTGTGCATCCCCAGTATCGCCGACTGTGGCGAATTAAGAATCGGCGTCGACATCATCGACCCAAACACCCCGCCATTGGTAATGGTAAAGGTACCGCCTGTCATCTCTTCGATGGTCAGTTTATTTTCACGCGCTTTTACGGCGAGGGCCGCAACCGCTTTCTCGATTTCAGCAAGGCTCATCGCCTCAGCATTCCGTATCACCGGAACAACAAGGCCTTTCGGAGCAGAAACCGCTATGGAAATATCAGCATAATTGCTGTAAACTACTTCCTCACCATCTATACGTGCCCCCACAGCAGGCCATTCTTTCAAAGCTTCGCAAACCGCCTTGGTAAAGAACGACATAAAGCCCAGGCCCACGCCATACTTTTCTTTGAATTTATCCTTGTACTTAGCCCGAAGCTCCATAATCGGCGACATATCCACCTCATTAAAAGTGGTCAGCATCGCCGTTTCGTTTTTAACAGCCACCAATCGCTTGGCAACGGTCTTCCGCAGCGACGACATTTTTTCCCGGCGCTCCGAACGCGGACCGCTGGTTACCGCAGGTTTTGGAGCCTCCGTTTTAACGGTAGGAGCAGGCGTTGCTATGGTATCAGGCGCAACTTTACCCTGGGGGTTTTCCGATACCTTTTCAGCAAGCAAAGCATCTTCTTTGGTAATACGACCCGCAACGCCCGTCCCGCTCACCGCTTTGGGGTCCAAGTCCTTTTCAGCGAGTATTTTTGCTGCAGCAGGCGACGGTGTGCCCGATGCATAACTCTTATCAGCCAATACAGGTGCGGGAGCAGCCACGGGCGCTGCACCATTAGGGCTGGCGACAACCACCGCATTAGCAGCAGTGCTTTCGATGCGGCAAACAACAGCGCCCACAGGTACGGTATCGCCTTCTTTAACCAATGTTTTTAATATACCCGCCTTTTCCGCGGTAAGCTCAAAAGTAGCCTTGTCCGATTCAAGTTCCGCAATGGCTTCATCCATGGCTACGGTATCGCCATCTTTTTTAATCCAGCGCGATAAGGTAACCTCGGTGATAGATTCACCTACAGCCGGCACTTTTACATCAAGTGCCACCGATGCCGAAGGGCTGGTAGCGGCAGTAACCGGAACGGCATTAGCTGGTGGAGGAGCAGGCGCATTTGCAACAACTTCTGGCTGCGGCTGCGCGGCAGGAGCAGCGGATTTTACCGGCGTTGCTGCAGTCGCACCGTTGTCTTCTATCGTTGCAACAACCGCTCCAACAGGCAAGGTATCCCCCTCATGGGCTGTTATTTTTAAAATTCCATCCTTTTCTGCGGTAAGCTCAAAAGTAGCCTTGTCCGATTCTAACTCAGCTATTACTTCATCCATTTTTACAGCGTCGCCGTCTTTCTTTTTCCAGCTTGAAAGCGTAACCTCCGTAATTGATTCGCCCACCGGCGGAACTTTTATCGTTAAACTCATAATTTGTGGTAGTATTTCGTAAGTCCCAATCCAAAACCAAAATTTAAAACTCAAGACTTTCGTCCCGATAGCTATCGGGATAAGACTTCAGACTTAAACTAATCCGCTCCAACATGGGCCATCTTTTCTGCTGTTTCCTTAACCGCAGCCTTCACCTGTTTGCCGGCAGGGGCTTCAAATGCCTTGGAAACGATGTGCAGTTGCTGTGCGGCATGCTGTTTTGCAAAACCGGTGGCAGTACTGCTCCCCTCGTGGCGCGAAATCACATTCAGGTTTATTAATTTATCGTTATGGAACTTGCGGCAAATATACGGCCATGCACCCATATTTTCGGGCTCTTCCTGCACCCAGAAAAACTCGGTGGCCTTGTTATATTTTGCCTTTATTTTCAATATCTGCACCAATGGCGTTGGGTACAACTGCTCAATGCGCACAATGGCCACGTCTTTGCGTTTATCGGCCTGTTGTTTTTCGAGTAAGTCGTAGTATATTTTCCCGGTACACAGCAATACGCGTTTTACCTTTTTGGGATCAGCATATTCGTCATCAAAAAGCTCGTGGAATCTTCCTTGAGTAAACTCCTCCAATTTAGACACACATTTCGGGCTTCGCAGCAAGCTTTTGGGTGTGAAAATGATCAGTGGTTTGCGGAACTCTCTTAACAGCTGCCGCCTCAAAATATGGAACAAGTTGGCCGGAGTGGTACAATTGGCTACCTGTATGTTGTTATCGGCGCAAAGCTCCATAAAACGCTCTACGCGTGCTGACGAGTGCTCAGGGCCCTGCCCTTCATAACCGTGCGGCAACAGCATCACCAATCCATTGCCACGCTGCCATTTTGTTTCGGCGCTGGCGATATATTGGTCCACGATGATTTGGGCGCCGTTAAAAAAGTCGCCGAACTGCGCTTCCCATATCGTCAATGCATTCGGGTTGGCCATGGCATAACCATATTCGAAACCCAAAACGCCATATTCCGAAAGAAGAGAGTTGTAAATGCTGAATTTAGCCTGTGCATCAATGGTATCCAGCGGCGTGTATTCGTCTTCCGAATCCACCAGCGTCAATACCGCGTGCCGGTGCGAAAAGGTGCCGCGTTTAACATCCTCTCCACTCAGCCTTATGGGGTGCCCCTCCTTTAAAAGCGAACCATAAGCCAGCAACTCACCCATCGCCCAGTCAAAAATATGGGTCTTGGTTACCATTTTATTGCGCTCTTCAAAAAGCTTTTCAATCTTCTTGAAAAACTCTTTGCCTTCGGGCAGCACCGTTATTTTTTTACCGATCTCGATCAATTCATCTTCGGGCACAGCGGTATCCGTAGGCGCAAAAAACTCTCTGGGGCCGGCAATGTGCAATCCCTGCCATGCACCTTCGTACATCTGCAGCGTTTCGGTAATTTTATCGGCAGCTTTTGATTCGTCCAGTTGCGCCTGCAATTGGTTCCTGAAATTCTTTTCAAGCTCAGCCGCGTAAGCTGCATCAACGCTGCCTTCGGCCTCCAATTTCTGCTTATAGATCTCTAAAGGATTGGGGTGGGCTTCTATCGCCTTGTAAAGTACGGGCTGCGTGAACTTTGGCTCATCGCTCTCGTTATGGCCATACCTGCGGTAGCACAAAATATCGATAAAAACGTCCTCATGAAAAACCTGCCGGTATTCCATTGCAAGGTTTACAACGTAAGCCAACGCTTCTACATCGTCGCCGTTAACATGGAAAACCGGCGATAATACCGTCTTTGCCACATCGGTGCAGTAAGTGCTCGAACGGGCATCCTTGTAATTGGTGGTAAAGCCTATCTGGTTATTGATCACAATATGGATGGTGCCGCCGGTTTTATACCCATCCAGCTTTTCCATTTGCAAAACTTCGTAAACAATGCCTTGTCCGGCAACCGAGGCATCGCCATGTATCAATATCGGGCAGATTTTGGAATGATCGTCCTTATACTTAAAATCAATTTTTGAACGTGTAAGGCCTTCAACTACCGGATCAACAGCCTCAAGGTGCGAAGGGTTGGGGCAAAGGCTAAGGTGCACATGCTTGCCCCCGGGAGTAATAACATCGGTTGAGTAACCGAGGTGGTATTTTACGTCGCCACCGAAAGGGGTGTCCTCCTCAAAGTTCTTGCCTTCAAATTCCGAAAATATCTCCTTATAAGGCTTTTCCATGATATTGGTGAGCACATTCAGCCTGCCGCGATGCGCCATCCCGATGATAAACTCTTCAATACCCAGTTCCGATCCGTTTTGAACAACTGAATCCAGTGCAGGGATCAGTGCCTCGGCGCCTTCAAGCGAAAAGCGTTTCTGCCCTAAAAATTTTGTGCCCAAAAAACTCTCAAACACTACCGCCTCGTTCAGCTTGTTCAGCATCAGCTTTTTTTCCTCAACCGTGAATGAAGGCGTGTTCCTTTTGCTTTCCATCCGGCCTTCAAACCATTTTATCTTGATGGGGTTGCGGATATACTTATATTCAGCGCCGATAGCCTGGCAATAGGTTTCCTCGAGCAAGTCGCGTATTTCGCTCAATTTGGCGGGGCCGAGGCCTACTTCAACACCGGCATTAAACACCGTATCCAGGTCTGCATCACTTAAACCAAAGGTTTCCAGCTCTTTGCCGGGGAAGTATTTGCGCCGCTCCCGCACAGGGTTGGTTTTGGTAAACAGGTGCCCGCGACCGCGATACCCGTCTATCATATTCAGTACGTTTATTTCTTTTAAAAAATGTTCGTTTGTTTCAGGAGTCGCAGCAGCGACTGTGGTGTTATCTCTCCCAAAGTCAAATCCCTCGAAGAATTTTTGCCAGCCAAAGTCTACTGATTCAGGGTCTTGTTGATACGATTCATATAAGGAACTAATGTACGCAGCGTTTCCGCTGTTAATATAATTGAGGCGATCCATGGGAAACCAATCTATAAAACGGTACAAAAGTAAGCATATCGCTTTAGAAACTTTATAAATTATTTATAAAACTTCGCGCTTACCTCGCCGTAAATGTGTGTAAAATAACATGATTCGACCTGCATCAGCACACCAATCGACGTACTGCAGCAGCCATTTTCTTAAGTTTTGTGAAAGATCTTTTGAATAAATTCGCGAATATAGGATACCCCCTCGAAAGCGATAGCGAGGAGACCGATCGCCAGCGTGTATTGTTCAAACGGGTTCATAACGGCTATTTGACGTTGAATTGATCGGAAAGTTACTTTTTAGATCTTCATCTTTCTGTAATAATTATCGGATTAGTCCGAAAGTCCGAAAGTCGGACAGTCCGAAAGTCGGACAGTCCGAAAGTCTGAATTCTGATAGTTACGGGAAATCCAAAAGCACCTTTTGTCTTTCACGTCTCCATTTCCAGCGCCGGCCTTGGCGCGATGTTATACCGGCTTTCCACCGGGTTATTAACTCCCGCAATAAAGGCCCAGTTACCCCAATTGCTTGCAGGAGAGTAATCGATCAGCTTCTCTTCAAAATATTCCGCGCCTTTCACCCAATCTATCTTCAGGTCGTTCACCAAAAAACCAGCTACGATCTGCCTGCCGTACTTATTAATATAGCCCGTGGTGTTCAACTCATGCATGAAGCCATCAACCAGCGGTATGCCGGTGGCGCCTTTTTTCCATATTTCAAAAAGCTCATCCTGGTTGTCGGCAATATCGGTTGTGTTTTGGCCGCCTGCCTTCAGGGCAATAAACTTTTGTCCATGTTTTTTAAACATAAACCTGAAGTAATCGCGCCATAACAGGTCGAGCAATATGGAGTTAAAAACATTGGTATGCGCACTTTGCTGATGGTTGGTTACTTCCCAATAAACCTGCCGCATGGATATACAACCCAGCGATATCCAGGCAGATAATTTAGACGGGAATGCATGTAGCGTTGCTGACCTTCCCCCTTTGCCCGGCGTTGCATGCTCCGCGTTCAAAAAAAGCTCATCGAGGTGCCTTAGTGCAACGGTTTCTCCGCCCGTAAACGCCTCGCCGCCTTGCCCCTCAAAAACCGGGGCTTCCAAGCCTAATTCTTCCAGCGTTGGCAGCCCGCCCGCGTCATCAATAGTGGGTGTGCGGATAAATCCTGGTGTGCCGATGCAGGGTCTCACGGTACTGTCGCGTTCTACTTTCTTCTTGAATATGGCAAAACTATCGGGGATATCTTTTATCGGGAACGGCAGGTCTTCCTTATGGTAAAGCGTATGGCCAATAAAATGCTTCAGGTTCAGCTTCATCCGCCATAAGGCAGTTTCCACAGTTTCCGAAATCGCCGTCTCTTCATGAGCCACTTCACGGTGGTGGTATACTTCATTTACCTGGTACGTTTCTGCAAGCTGCGGGATAACCTCAGCGGGGTTGCCAATTTTGATGATCAGTTCTCCGCCGATCGCACGCAGGCTCTCCCGCAGGTCCGCAACGGACTCGAGAAGAAATTTTGCCCTGATGCTGCCCGTTTTTGGTTCGCCGGAGGCTTTGGTTTTGAAATAATACGGATCAAAGCAATAAACCAGTACAATCTTGTCCGCCTTGCGCACCGCCTCTAACAATATTTCGTTGTCGTGAATACGCAAATCGTTTCTGAACCATACCAAAATCGTCTTATCGCTCATAGTTAAACAGGGGGTCAACCGTATCGCAGTGTACAAATTTGCAATTAATTTAGTTGTTATCTACAATATGGAACAACATTTGACATCATTACAACATTTTTGGTACAAATCACCGCGGTTTTCGCACGTATTGCCGTAATTTTATCCAGGTATTCAAACTAAACGAATATTACCGGGTTATCCCTTGATTTAACACTATTTTTTAATTGAAATGCCATGGCCGAAGAGAACACACTAAACACTGCTGAAATTGCGGGACTCATCCTGATCGTGCTGATCCTTCTGTTTTTCCCTTACCTGATGATCAACGAACATGCGCAAGATATCATCGCTAACAGTTATTACCATAACGGCAGATAGATCTTAACAAGGCTTGTAACGATGTTAAGGTAAAACCGGCTGTTGTACTATACAGGGCAACGAGCCGTTAAATATAGATATGCATGACATTTACTTTAGCGTAATGTCCTATTTTTATAACGCAAATTGAACACCTATGGCAACAATAGAAGGGATACGAAAAGCCTACATCGATTTCGTTTTAACGGAAGGCGAACAGCCCAAATCAGTTTATGTGTTTGCGAAAAAAAATAAAATGCCTGAAGAGGAATTTTATAAGTTTTTCGCTTCGTTCGATGCGATCGAACAAAACATATGGACGGATCTCGTGGTAAAAACCATCGCCGAAATAAAAACCCAGGAAGTTTGGCCGCAATATTCGGCGCGCGAAAAAGCATTGTCTTTTTTTTACAGCTTTTTTGAACTGCTCAAGGGCAGCCGCAGTTTCGCTGTTTACAGTGTACGCAAACAGCCCAAAACTTTTTCAACACCAACCATATTCCAGGGGATGAAAGATGCATTCGAGGGTTTTTGCAAGGACCTGATAACCGAGGGTATCGAATCAAACGAGCTGTCCGAACGTAAATTTTTCAGCAACCGTTACAAGGATGCGCTTTGGGTACAACTGGTATTTGTACTTCATTTTTGGATAAACGACAATTCAACCGGGTTTGAAAGGACCGATGAAGCCATCGAAAAAGGCGTTAATGTCACATTCGATCTTTTCCAGCGCTCGCCGATCGACAACCTGATCGAATACGGCAGGTTCCTGGCAAAAAACGGCGGCATTAAAGAAAGCATGGGATTTGGAAACAACTAAAACCCAACCTTCTTCCGGAAAAGCCACGTTCGCCGCCATTTTCGACATGGATGGCACGCTGATCGATAATACCCCCTACCATTTCAAGTCCTGGCAAATGCTGTACAAAAAATACGGCAAAGGCGAAATCACAAAGGAAACCTACTATAAGGAAATCAGCGGCGTACCCGTGATGGAAACCATTCGAAGGGTATTTGGCGAAGGCCGGACCGAAGCTGAATTGAAGGCTTTATTGAATGAAAAGGAAGAATTTTACCGCGCTTCTTACGCACCCTACCTGGCCCCGATCAACGGCCTGGAAAATTTTTTGGCGGAGCTAAAAGATGCCGGTGTAAAAATGGCCATGGGCACCTCGGCAACACAGGAGGACATTAACTTTATCTTCAACCACATACCGATAAAGCAATATTTCGACGCCATCATCGACTCTGCCATGGTCACCCGCCCGAAGCCCGATCCGCAGGTATTTTTAAAAGGGGCAAAAAAATTAAAAATGCAACCCGCTAAATGTATCGTATTTGAAGATTCCCTGGCCGGTGTAAGGGCAGCCAACAGCGCAGGCATGAAGGTTGCTGCCATAACCACCGGGCATACCGCGGCCGAATTGCACCCCGTAAACATCGTATTCAACGATTACACGGAATTGAGCGTGCAAAAATTGGCGGCATTATTTGACGAACACCATGAGCGATAACGCAAAAGAGCAAAACAGCATCCCCACCACAAAAGTACAGCGGTCGGCCAAATTTGTAAAAACCGGCATAAAAGTTGGCGGCAACTACCTGAAGCATTACTCCAAAAAGCTGTTCAATCCCGATTTGGATAAAACAGAGCTGAACGAGGATAATGCATCTGATATCTATGCATCGTTAAGCGAGCTGAAGGGCAGCGCCCTCAAAGTGGCCCAAATGCTGAGCATGGATAAAAACCTGCTGCCCCAGGCTTATACCGATAAATTTTCGCAAAGCCAGTACAATGCGCCGCCGCTGTCGGGACCGCTCATCGTTCAAACATTTAAAAGATATTTTGGCAAAACACTGGATAAGATATACGACAAATTCAATATCCATTCATCCAACGCAGCCTCTATAGGCCAGGTGCACCAGGCGGAGCTGAATGATAAAAAATTGGCCGTTAAGATCCAGTATCCGGGCGTGGGCGACTCCATCTCATCCGACCTGAAACTCGTTAAACCCTTTGCATTCCGTTTACAGGGGATGAACGAAAAGGAGCTTGATGTATACATGAAAGAAGTGGAGGACCGACTGCTTGAGGAAACCGACTACGAGCTGGAAGTGCGGCGCTCCATCGAGTTTTCAACCGCCTGCGCGAACCTCGATAACGTCGTCTTCCCTAAATATTACGCGGAGCTGTCCAGCCGTCGCATCATCACGATGGACTGGCTCGAAGGCCTGCACCTGCGCGAGTTCCTGCAGACCAGTCCCTCGCAACAAATGCGCGATAAGATCGGCCAGGCGCTTTGGGACTTTTACAACTTCCAGCAACACGAACTCCGTGCCGTTCATGCCGACCCGCATCCCGGGAATTTTATGGTTACAACGGGCGGCAAACTTGGGATCATCGACTTTGGCTGCACCAAAGAGATGCCGGATGACTTCTACTATCCCTTCTTTTCACTCACATCCACCGGGCTGATGGGTAATAAACCCGAAACAATCAAAGCTTTCCGCCAACTGGAGATGATCCACCCAAAGGACAGTGCCGAACAGGTAGAGTTTTACTATACGATGTACAAGCAAATGATCGGTCTTTTTGCCAAGCCCTATATCAGCGATCATTTTGATTTCGGCGAAACTGCATTTTTTGATGAGTTCTACGGTTTCGGCGAGAAAGTATCCAAAATGCCCGAGTTTAAACAGGCCCGCGGAGTAAAGCATTTTATTTATGTTAACCGCACCAACTTTGGCCTGTATAATATCCTGCATGAATTAAAGGCAAAGGTTAAGACAGATACTTATAAGCCGCATGTGGTGGAGATGTTTGCGTGATGCCGATGATGCTGGGAAAAGATCATCAGGCAACCTTCCAAACCGCAGAAGCGATTTTAGCAAGATGTGCCTGACGTTGTTTAACAGCATTTGGTATCCATGAATTGAAATCGATCTCATTTGTTATTCGATACTTACTTGAACTGTAAATTGATTTTTTTTCATCAAAGCTTTTATCTGCTGCTCCTTTATTGTTCTTTGATGGCTCAAGCAATGTCAAATTCCCCAAAAGGAATACATTTCGCTCATACTCTTCTTCTGAAAAAAATTCCCGCCAGTTTTCAGGGTAGCTTTCGGGCAAAATATGTTCGATAGTACCTGTGTCGGATTCGAAATCATACATACTACCACCTTCCTGCGCCTCAAGCTTATACAGTGTATACCTCAATTGCTTTTTATCACCGCTATTATTTGTATTGAATTGTTTCAAAAGGAAATAATTTTTAAACTCGTCGTCATTCAAATACAGCGACTTTATATCCGCAATAGCCGAATGGTGTGTCGGTTGAGTATTTTTAAATAAATTTACAGCTGCCCTGCTGTAAATTTTTTCCATTTCATTAGTCTGCAATTTGGCAACAACATTGTATCTATATGAAATTGAGACGATTGCTGCAATCAATTTTTTAAAATCACCCACGTTAAGTTTCTCAAAAGCAACCATGGCCAGTGGCTTCCACTGCGTTACCCTGAAAACTTTAAGCGCATTTATTAAATGTCGTATTTCTTTATCTATCACCCACAATTCGTCGTCAGGTGCATTTAGCGCTACATAGATGTAAGCGTAGGTTTCGAGGTGATCCAATAAATCGAAAACATCAGCATTCGTCTTAATATATTGTTTCACTACCTTAAAAAGTGATTCCTTGGTTACCATCTGCCTGGTAGCCTGTAAGTAATATCGTAAAAAAACAGGGAAGTCTTTTAAGCCAATCGCGTCTATAATTTTTTTCCACTGGCCTTTGACGTGATTGAGATCCGTTTGACTTTTAGCGACCAGGGAAAAAAGAAAATTTTTTAAAAGGTCGGTGGATGTGAGGTCAACCCCACGCGAGTTCAGCGTTTCAAATACTGTGTACGCATTTAATTCATCTTCGACAGTTATTTGAATAAAGAGTAATAGATCCCCTATTATTTTATTCAGAATACCCGCGAGTTGCTCACCCGAAAAAGTTTTGAAATCAGCTTCAATATTCTTTTGAAAAAATTGATATGATTCCCACATTAGTTTTTCAGAATCCGAAAGCTTATTGAAATTTATCGGCGACTTAAATGCCAATAACCTTTGCTGATAAAAACCATCGTTGTTTTCGTTTAAGAATATCTTACTGGAATAGCGAAGCGAGGCCGGATCTTTCTGTCCAATATATTGTCTCATCAAAATATCTACCCGCTCATTATTGGCCTCACTGTCAACGCCATCGTTTGACAATTTTTGAATCCGTGCAATAAACGCCAGGGTCAATATACTAAGTGTAGTAAACCTCTGCTGCCCGTCGATAATCAAAAATTGCTTTGAGCCAATATTTTGTAGTACAACCGAACCCATATAGTGGGGGCTTCCGCTTTCATTAACAACAAGTATATCGTTCCATAAATCTTCCCAGTTATCCCGGTCCCAGGAATAATCTCTCTGGAACAGCGGTACTTTGTAAATTTTACCATTCCCCAAAATCTCGTTCAGGTTGACTGTTTTAGTGTCCAATAAATTTACCATTGCCATAACTACAAATTTGTCAATAAAAAATGGATTTTATGTACCCATCCCTTGTAGTTATCGGTCATCAAGAAAGATCGGTTTAGCAGGGAATTATAGGCTTTTGCAATAATTTATACTCATCTTAGCTTTATAAATACCAACACCCATGCTGCTCAAAAACACCTTTGTTCACCACGTACATTTTTGGCTGAAAGATAAAGCCGAAAAGCAAAAGTTAATCGAGGGCCTTTACACCCTTGCGCCCATTACCCATATCCGCGACATCCACATCGGCGTCGCCGCCGAAACCTTCAGGGATGTGATCGAGCGCTCTTATGATGCCTCGCTTTTATTATTATTCGATACCCCCGAAGCACAGGACGCCTATCAAACCGACCCCATCCACCTGCTCTTCGTCGAAAACTACGCCAAACCCCTTTGCGCAAAAGTTGTTGTATTGGATAATGTGAATGTGTGAGGGTTGGGTTCATGGTTGATAGTTCATGGTTCATAGCCAATTGCGGATGGGAATTTGAGACTCTTCCAAATACGAAAATGGGCCATCAACCATTAATAACCGGGCTTGGGTTCGTCGGCTTTTCGCTTTAACCTCCAAACTCCAGCTATGAACTATCAACGATGAACTATGAACCAAAAAAACTGCTACTGCCCCTTACAAGGACTCCGGCTATGAACCATGAACTATGAACTATGAGCTAAGCAAAAGAATCCTCCTCACCGGCGGCACCGGCCTCATAGGCAGCAAACTCACAAACCTGCTGCTGCAAAAGGGCTATTCCGTAAATCATTTAAGCAGGAGGCCCGCGAACATCCCCGGTGTACAAACCTTCTGCTGGAACATTGATCAAAACCACATCGACGAGCGCTGCATTGAAGGAGTGGACATTATCATTCACTTAGCCGGCGCGGGAATCGCCGATCAGCGCTGGTCCGACAAACGCAAAAAGGAAATTATCGATAGCCGCACCAAGTCCATACAGCTCATTTATAGTTTGCTTGCCAAACGCAGCAATAAGGTTAAACGGGCAATATCAGCCTCGGCCATCGGCTACTACGGCGATCGCGGCGATGAAGTCCTGGCCGAAGAAAGTCTGCCAAACAGCGATTTTATAGCCCGGTGCTGCGTGGAATGGGAAGCGGCTGTCGACGAAGGCCTGCGGCAAGGACTAAAAGTTACGAAATTCCGCACCGGCGTAGTGCTCGATAAAGACGGCGCATTGGCTAAAATGGCGCTGCCAATTAAATTTTATACAGGCTCACCATTGGGCAGCGGCCGGCAGTGGCTGCCCTGGATACACATGGAGGATGTTATCGATATGTACCTTTTTGCAATCGAACATGAAAACTTTGAAGGTGTCTATAATATGGTTTCGCCCAGCCCGGTCACTAATAAGCAACTTACGCAGGCAATCGCGCGGCAGCTGCACAAGCCGCTTTGGGCGCCAAATGTACCTGCCTTTTTATTAAAACTTTTGATGGGTGAAATGAGCACCATTGCCTTAGCAAGCACGAAGGTGTCCTGCAAAAAAATTGAGGACGCCGGCTTTAAATTCAAATTTGATAATGTCGCCGATGCGCTAAGGGATATTTATGGATAAAACTATCTCCGTTTCCGTCTTTTGGTTCAGACGCGACCTCCGCCTCCGGGACAATGCCGGCTTGTACCACGCACTTAAGAGTAGGCACCCGGTACTGCCCGTATTTATTTTCGATAAAGAAATATTGAGCAAGCTGGAAGACAAGGACGATGCCAGGGTTACCTTTATACACCAAACTGTCCTGCAGTTAGATCATGCGCTTCAGCAACACAATAGCAGCCTGGTGACGCTTCATGATGAGCCGCTCCAGGCCTGGCACACACTGCTAAACGATTACAACATCGTGGCCGTTTACGCTAATCACGATTACGAGCCCCAGGCAAAGCATCGGGATGAGCAGGTCGAAAAGATGCTGCAGTCACATAACATCCCCTTCAATACCTATAAAGACCAGGTCATATTCGAAAAAAACGAAGTGGTAAAGGATGATGGCAACCCCTACACCGTTTATACCCCCTACAGCCGCAAATGGTATCAAAAACTGACACCTTTTTATTTAAAGGCATACCCCACCGAAAAGTATTTTGAAAACCTTGTAAAAACCGCGCCATTTCAAATCCCTTTGCTAAAAGAAATCGGATTTGAAAAAAGCAACCGCGAATTTCCACCTATCCATTACCGGGAATTTATAGCCGACTACACTCAAAAAAGAGATTTCCCCGCAGTTAAGGGCACCACCCACATCGGCCTCCACCTGCGATTTGGCACCGTCAGCATCAGGGAACTCGCCCGCACTGCCAATGGCTTTCCCGAAAAAACATGGCTGAATGAACTGATCTGGCGTGAATTTTATATGATGACGCTCTACCAGTTTCCGCATACCGCTGATCAAGCCTTCAAACCCGAATACGACCGGATCAAATGGCTGAACGACGAAAAACAATTTGAGGCATGGTGCAAAGGCGAAACCGGCTTCCCGTTGGTAGACGCAGGAATGCGTGAACTGAACGCTACCGGCTATATGCACAACAGGGTGCGCATGGTGGTCGCCAGTTTTTTAAGTAAGGATCTGTTGATTGACTGGCGCTGGGGCGAACGCTATTTTGCCCGAAAACTGCTCGATTATGAAATGGCCAGCAACGTGGGCGGCTGGCAATGGGCGGCTGGCTCAGGAACAGATGCTGCTCCTTATTTCCGTATCTTCAACCCCGATTCCCAGCTGAAAAAATTCGATCCCGATTTGTCTTACGTAAAAAAATGGGTGCCCGAATATGCCGATTTCACAAAATATCCGCAGCCTATTATTGATCATGCATTTGCCCGGGAAAGATGTTTGAACGCATTTAAGGCAGCGCTTTCCTGAAAATTCTATTTTTTAAAAATCTTGCGGAGCCCCGTTTTAACAATTCCCGCAAAGATGGAAAACTGGGGCGCCTTATTATTGGTAAGCATATATAACTTACCGCCGGTCGGGATGGCTTTCAGCTCGCTGCCATTATAGGACAGCTTTATCTTTTTCCCAGTCTTTATGTTTACCAACTGATTGCGCAGGTACAACTCCCGCGTCGCCATGTTGGAGAGCATCGGGGTGTAATAGTAGCAGTCTTCAAAGAAATAATGCGTCACCTGCGACCACCGCGTGGTTCCCGGCTTAGTTACCGGCGACCCGCCATGTATGATGTTGGATGACCAGATGAGGAGGTCCCCCTTTTTGGCGAGGAACTTCTTTTTTTCCAGCTTTTTTTCACTTACGATGTTTTCAATAAAGTCTTCGTATTCAATGTAGTTGTCGTAGGTCGTAGTTTCTGCCGACTCCCGGATGTGGGAGAAATCATATTCCGTAAGCTTGTGCGAACCGGGGCAATAAAAAACAGGCCCGTTTTCTTCAGTAATATCCTCCAATGCCACCCACACGCCACACATATAGCGCGCCGGCAGGCTGCTGAAATGGATTGTATCGGAATGAGCCCTTTGCTGGGTGCCTACCCTGAATGTAAGGGTTTGGAATGGGACGGCAGGCCGGCCGTATAAAAAATCGAGGGTTTCCAATACCTTTGGGTAGCAAGCCAGTTCCTTTGTTGCAGGCGATACTTTCCAAAAATCCTGCACCCGGGTTTTGTCCCGCTGGGTTTTTATAGGGAAATTTGGATCAAACGCCCTGGTTTCGGCATCAAGACGAACCCGGTCGATCAATTCTTCGGGCAATACGCCCGGCAATACCACGAAACCGTTTTCGTTGTATTCCCTGACAAATTTTGCCTTTTCATCCGATAGGCTTTTTGATGCGAGCAGATCATCAAAAAACGGCGACTCTACCCAAGGTAAGTTAGCTGCGATCATATATTCAGGTTAAAGACATATTTGCTATACCTAAAACAGTACTATCCGGGGTATTATAAACTAATTTGCGATGGCTTCCGCTCACGAAGTCAGCTGCTATGGCGTCACCGTAATTACCTGCCAGGTAAACCGCAAACAACTGAATGGCGGGATGCCCGCGGCCCCGTTCCCGCCAAGGCCGTATCCCTGTTTCGACGGCAAAATTACCGATAGTTTCGTCCCTGCCTCCGCATAATTCTCCAGCGCCTCAACATTACCGGGTGTGGCAAAACCAAGCATCGGGAAGGTCGCGGTATTGGTACCATTGTGCGATCCGTCAAAAATAGTGGCGTTAAGCAATTGCCCAGTATAAGTGCAAGTGATAGTGCTTAACGAGGTTATTGGGTCATTCGTGGCGCCGGGCGTTAGTACCTTATAGTAAATACTGTCCGGCGTTTCCGAATAGCCCGATAAACTGGCGCTATCGGCCAGGTAATGTTTGATCACCAGGTCATCGTATGGTCCGAAATTATTGATCGCATGCACATAGAAGTCAATGCACTGGTTACCGGCGATATGGTTGTTGGCAACCTGGCTGCTTCCGGAGCCTGTTCCGCTAACGCCAAATGCCAAATGCGAAGGGACCAGCACGCGTATGGTAGCATTGGGGTACACCATCAGGTCGTGCACGGCTATTTGCAGGCCTTGGGTAAAGTGATCGTTTTGGATATGACCCACGTAGTCATCAAAGTGCTGCGCAATGGTATCGACAAGTGCATACTTGCCGTCGAACGTCTGCTCGGTATAAACAAACGTAACCAGGTCCGAATATTGCAAAGGCGTGCCACTGCCCGGAACAGATATTCTGTACCAAATGCCGCTGGTATCGCCGTTCACCGTATCCCGCTTAAAACCGGTAAGGTGATTAGCCGCGATATAGTTTTGTATCTGAACCGAGTCATATTGATGGATATTGATCTCCACATTGTTTTTACGGCATGACGGCAAGCCCGTCATTAAAAATATACCAAAAATGGATAGTACTGATAAAGGGTATATGGTTCGTTTCATTTGTTTTTGTTCGATTTCTTAAAGATATTATCTTTTAAAAGCTGTTTAGTTGGTTACGTTGTATATAATTATATGAAATATCAGCACCGAGTTTGCAGGCAAACCCAGATCTGGTTGAGGGTACGGACCATACGCATAAGCAGAAGGCACATACAGGGTAATGGCCCCCCCCAGGCCTGGCACCAGCGGCGAAGTACTACCTGATGTCGCTATGCCAGGTATATCCTCAAAAGCCAGTTGCCAACCGTCCAACACTTCACCCAGGATATATGAGGGATTAAACTGATTGGTTTGCTGGACTGCCGGCCCCAGTGTGGCATTTGTAGTCAGCAGCCAGCAGGTATAGCCCACCGTTATCTGCGTCGAGTTGGTGTACAGCGGGTTCGCCGCCCCCGCCGAATCCACCACATAATATATCCCGGTCGCAACACCCGCCGAATCCACCATATACGCCTGAATGTGATTATCTGCCAGGTATTTAGTGATCAGCGCATCGTCCTTAATCTTTTGCGCAGCAATTGCGGCCGGCGTGTCAACCGCATCCGACTGCTTCGAGCAACCTGCCCATACAATCGAAAAAAGCACAATTAATACCACGATACCGCTTATCCGCTTTCCCAAAATATTCATTTTACCTCTGCAATTCACAATAATACCGGGGGCCGCTTTTTCAACCGGCAAAGTTATTCTTTTAAATTTCAAAACCAGCGGCTTAACATTTTTTAACACTTAAAAAACGCCCCTACCGCCAAA
>Ga0206808_1038_pt1 | contig 39869 bp, 43 predicted proteins | sample Alteio_BWOrgCont_58_FD_152899 | JGI IMG/M metagenome (GOLD analysis project Ga0206808, IMG submission 152899) | Enriched cells from forest soil in Barre Woods Harvard Forest LTER site, Petersham, Massachusetts, United States -... | ecosystem: Environmental > Terrestrial > Soil > Temperate forest >...
GGAAACCTGGCTGCGCAAATACGTAACGGCGCGCCTTTCGACCTGTTTTTGTCGGCAGATGTGAGTTTCCCCCAAACTTTGTACAAGGAGGGGTTCAGCAGCAAACAGCCTGTTGTTTACGCGCAGGGCAGCCTGATCATTTGCAGTAACCAGGACATCGGGTTTGAAAACTGGGAAAGGCTATTATTAACCGAACGTATAAAAAAGATAGCGATAGCCAACCCTGCTATTGCGCCCTATGGCAAGGCGGCCGAAGAGGCGCTTAAGCAAAAGGGCATCATGGACGACATTAAGGCAAAGCTTGTGACAGGCGAAAGTATTTCACAGGTGAATACTTATATTACAACAGGCGTCGCAGATGTGGGATTTACAACGCAATCACTGGTAAAAGACGCGGCAGATAAAACCAAGTTGTACTGGATTGCCATCGACCCTAACTTGTACGCACCGATTGAACAGGGGATGGTTTTATTGAAACGGTCGGAAAGCAATGCAGACGCTCAAAAATTTTATGACTATATACAAAGCCCGGCAGCAAAAGCTATCTTTAAGGACTATGGGTATCATGAATAAAATAGGGGAACCTTTGCGACAATGGGCGATCAGCGGTTCTGTTTTTTTAAGCTAATACATGGATCTGAACCCGATATGGCTTACTTTGAGATTGGCCGTGATCACCTCCCTGGTGCTTTTGGCAATGGGGCTTCCACTGGCATGGTTTCTTTCAAGGGGGCGCTCCATTTTCAAGATACTCCTCGAGGCAATTATTACCATGCCGCTGGTACTGCCGCCATCGGTATTGGGCTTTTACCTGTTGCTTGCCTTTAGCCCGCAGCATGGTGTTGGCAAATGGCTGCAGCAGGTGTTTAATATTCAGTTTGTGTTTTCCTTCCAGGGCCTGGTGCTGGCATCGGTCATCTACAGCATGCCATTTATGATCGGTCCAATCAAATCGGGATTGCAAGGCTTGCCTGTCTCACTTTCACAAGCATCATATTCTATTGGCAAAAGTAAATGGCAAACCTTTGTTCATGTTTTACTGCCGAACATCAAACCCTCCTTGCTGACCGCCATTGTACTCACTTTTGCGCATACGCTGGGTGAATTTGGGGTGGTACTGATGATTGGCGGTAACATACCGGGTGTAACGCGCGTAGCTTCCATTGCGGTTTACGATTCGGTAGAGCAAATGGATTATGCCACAGCCAATGCCTACTCGCTCATCCTGTTCTGCATCACATTTATTTTAGTCGTGTCGGTATTCGTATTCAACAAATACCGTTTGAAAAGCCCTTTGGAATGATAAGCGTCGACATTGAAAAAAAGCTAAAAACCTATAAGGGACAGCAGACATTGAAGATAAACCATCAGTTCACCGAAGCTGGCGTTACTAAGATTTATGGGCCGTCCGGTGCTGGCAAAACCACCTTTTTGAAAATGATTGCCGGTTTCATACAGCCGGAAAAAGGGAAGATCGTTGTTGACGGGACTACCTGGGTTGGTACGGAAGCCGGAATTTCGCTGCCGCCGCAAAAACGATTGGCCGGCTTTGTTTTCCAGGATTATGCCCTTTTTCCAAATATGACCGTTCGGGAGCACCTTGAATATGCTACAACCGATCAAGCCTGGATAAAAAGACTGCTTGCCCTGGGTAAACTTGAAACGCTGGCCGATCATAAACCCTTGCACCTTTCAGGCGGGCAGCAGCAGCGCCTGGCGATCTTAAGGGCGTTGGCCATAAAACCGAAGTTGATATTGATGGATGAACCATTCTCGGCACTCGACCCGGAAATGAAAACCACGCTGTTAAAAGAACTAAAAAACCTATTTGATGAATTAGCGACGACCGTTTTAATTGTGAGCCATAACTTGCCCGAACTGGAAAGCCTTAATGGTGACACCTTTAACATCGCTCTAAACGCTTAAAAATTTTCTTCATGTTAATTTGAACTTTGCAGGAATCTTATAAATTTGGTACCATGAAAACCAAACCAACATTTGCTTTGCTTACAATGATAATTTTGTTTGCCGGCTTGGTGCTTTTGGTTCGCTGCAAAACAGCCATGAAACCAAATTCGGGAGAGATAACCCAATTCCTCAACAAATTTAATAACAGTATTAAGGAGGGTAATACCGATACACTCGCGGCTTGCTTTCAACCCAATGCGAAGATACGCCAGGTAAAACGATTCATTAATTTACTTGCAGGTAAAGCAGATAAAAACGGGAACAAGCGATTAGCTACATTGACGCTTGACGTTGACCACGCGACGATAAACCCCGGCGATAATGGTTTGATTATGGCAACCATCCCGGTAGTTTTTAGTCATGAAGCACTTGAATCAAAAGCATCGGTTTTGGTGCTTGGGTTGGTAAAGACTGCACCGGGACAGTTACAGATAGTGCAGGTTGAAACCCGCAAATTTTTATCAAATTATGTGGCTTATGAAAACTATGTGAAAAGCAAAACCGGCGCTCAGGGCGTATTCAGTGCAATCACGATTGCCGCGTTTAAAACAGCAAAGCAATTAAAAACGAGATACGACAGCGTAATATGGTTTGATCATGTTAATGGCAAAACTTTTTTTTATGTGGTAAAAGGCAATTGGAATATGTATAAACTCGATAGCCTGCAAGACAAAGGCTATGACCCGAAGTACGCCATGGGATTAGTGAGTCCCGAACTGAAGGAGATCATCCCGACAGAATTTGATCTGGTGCACAATGTTAGCGGCACAATTGAGGGATTGATCGAGGTTGAGAAAAAAGATAAAAAAGGATTTTACAATCTGGACGGAAAACTTGTTGTGCCGGCAGATTACGACCAGGTTTTCCCCCTAACCGAAAATGATAATTCCGCCCTCCTGCGCAAAGGCGACGATTATTTTTACCTCACCAAGGATCTGGTCATAACAAATAAGATCGCCGGTTTTAAGATCACCGATGCGCTGCCGAAAATTAAAACATATGGCAGTTCGTACACGTTGTCAGACAGCACATCGAAAAACTTAATGGAGTACAATGCGGACGATGAATTTACCTCTATCGTCATCCCACCCTCTTATTTGGTTGATTTGCAGATTCTGCCTAAATATATTGATTTTCAAAACCCCTTGCGACATCCCTCGGCAGACGACGAGGGGGACGGCGAAGGGAGCGAATCAATGGATGTTGAGTATCACGGGGCCAATCCTGCCGCGGGAAACTGGTTTGAAAGCATTTATTATTCGGTGATAGATGACTATTTGGGCGCCCGATCGGGTTTGTATGAAACCAAACAAGTACTGCTGGTGGATAAGCGCGATGAAAGGATATTTGGCTATAAAGCCAATAGTTACTATGGTAACGCCGAGGGTGGAAGCCCTATTTCCGGACGATGTAATGAGAATTATTTACGGGAAATCAACGACACTTTATTTGAGTATAAAACCACGTCGAGTTTAGCGCAGCATTTGCTCGACGGCGAAGACCTGAACGAAGGGCCATATTTTCATTACCTGCACTTTGTAAACGGCAAGCTTACTGCGTTGCCCTGCGACCGGATATTCTCCTGCACAAAGTTTGTAAAGCTGGACGACTCGTACCTGCAAGGTTGTTATGTTATCGGTGAAAAGCCCGTCGACCATATGACGCCGGAGATCCTCTCGTACATGAAAAACGAAATATTCGCCTCATACGGCTACAAATTCAAAGATGATAAATGGAACGAGGTTTTTGGAGGAAGATTCAACCGCGACACGTTAAAATCGAATGTTGACGATTCGCTCACGGTGATTGAAAAATACAATGTTAGTTGGATAAACCAAAAGCTTAAGGAGACCAGTGTGAAACCCAATGCGCTGGCAGTAAAATGAAAATCGCCCGGCGGCTTCTCTGGTATTTCGCCTTTTTCTGGGTGCTGGTCCTATGTGCGGGAACTTTTTTCCAGTACTACGATTTCAAAAACAATTCGCATTTCTTAGAGATCAAGCAGGCGGCTATCAGAACAGGCTGGTATTTACCTGCTTTTTACTGCCATATCATCGGCAGCAGCATTATTTTGATCGTCGGTTTTTTCCAGTTTTCCAAATGGGTTTACAATAACCGGCCGCTGCATAAGACATTGGGGAAAGTGTATGTATTCGGCGTGTTGTTTTTTGCTGCCCCGGGCGCTTACATCATGACTTTGTTCATCAACCGCGGGGCGGGTGTATTTACTTCCTTCGTGATACAAAATACGCTTTGGGTGACCTTTACGCTTGCTGCATGGATCTACATCAAAAACCGGAAAATTGACGAGCATGTGCAAATGATGCGCCGTAGCTATGCGTTGGCATTTGCAGCAGTTACGCTTAGATTTTATATCTGGGGTTGTATGGTTTTTGGCAACGGCGTAGGCTTTAAACACAATTATATTATCATTGCCTTTTTAAGCTGGGTGCCAAACCTGCTTGTGGTGGAACTGATCAATTATTACGAAAAGAAGAAAGCGGTTCCTGCTAACCTTAGCCGCTAATTTGCCTCGCTCACCTGAGTTTGACAGGTAAAAAGTAAAAAAGTGCGATTCCAGCACGTATAAGGGGTTTTTTTTCCGGATTTTGAAATTTTGTATTGCGAAACGGGTATTGACTGGTGCATACAAAACCCCGTAATTTGTGTAACCAGGCGCATATGGCTACGCTTAAAATCGATAAAAAAGACGGCGAAAAATATGTTCGGATCGTAGAGTCCTACCGCGATGGGTCCGGCGCATCGCGTATGCGTACTTTGGTAAGCCTGGGCAAACTGGATGACAAGAAGATCGAATCCCTGAAGCGACTGGGCATAAAGCTTTACCAGGCAATGGGCGGCAATCCGGAAGAGTTAACAAGCAAAATTATCACAGAAAAGGGCCGTTATAATTATGGTGCTGGTCTGCAAACACACACTTTCTTATTATAAACTGGATATACTGCTCGAACGCATCGGCAAGAAAGCCAAACTGCAGTTTTCTTTAGTTAACACCATCTTACTGATGCTATGCGAGCGGTTGAATGACCCGGTAAGCAAGCGTCAGACTTTCTTTAACCAGGCAGAATATATTGGTCTGGAACAAGTGCCTCTTCATCACCTGTACCGCAGCCTTGACAAGCTGGCAGCATGGAAGGAACAAATACAGGAACGTATTTATAATACGGGCCGTGACCTTTTTAACCAGCGGCTGGATGTGGTGTTCTATGATGTGACCACCTTCTACTTTGAAAGCGAACAGGAAACAGAAGGAGAGCTCCGGCAAAAAGGTTTTTCTAAAGATGGTAAAATCGGCAATACACAGGTATTGCTGGGATTGCTGATCGATAAAGACAAGCAGCCTGTGGGTTACCAGGTCTATAAAGGCGATACGTTTGAAGGCCACACTTTTAAAGATGCGCTCTCTTCATTAAAAAAACGATACCAGTTAGACCAGATCATTGTAGTAGCTGACCGGGGAATGTTATCCAAAGAGAATATCCTGGAACTCACCGAAAATCAGGGCTATCAATATATCCTGGGTGAAAAGCTCAAAATGCTCCCTAAAGAAGTACAGAAGCCATTATTGGAGTTGAGTAATTATAACAAGGAATGGATTATGAACGAAGAAAACAACCTTGTCGTAAAATATCACATCATTGAGCATGAAGGCCGCCGTATTATCGGTACCTGGTCAGGCAGCCGGGCGGAAAAAGACCGCAACGAGAGGCAGGAGCGGATAGACAAAGCAACGCTGATGCAAAACAACCCCACCCTGCTTAAAAAGAAAGCAGCGCATTACTTCCTGAAAAATGATAAGGAGGAGAATTACCAAATTGATCAGCAGAAAATTGAAAAGCACCAAAAGTATGATGGGTTTCTTGCAATTGCAACCAATGTGAAAGACATGGACACAGCGATCATCCTCGATCATTACAAACATCTCTATCAGATCGAACATGCCTTCCGTACTTTTAAAAGCTTTTTGGAAACCAGGCCTATGTTCCACTGGACAGATCAGCGGATAGAAGGGCACATCTGTTTATGCTATATCGCCTATACCTTTCAAATCTATTTGAGCAACCAGCTTAAAAAGAACAACACGCCGCTTTCCGAAAATCAAATACGGAAGGCTTTAGACCATATGCAGCTCAGCCTTATTGATCAGGCAGGCCAGCAGTACTACCTCCGATCAACGCAAACCGCGCAAGCCGGCGACATTCTCAGGGTGCTGGGCGCGAAGCCACTGCCGGACATGTTTCATAACGATCAGATAGTCAGATACTTATAAAAGATGTATTGCGAAAATCAATATCACAATACGTTGACTATCAAATATTTGACTCACAACCGTGTCAAACTCAGGAAGAAGAAAGCGGTTCCTGCTAACCTTAGCCGCTAATTTGCCTCGCTCACTACGATTTTATCGAGGTTATGCAAGTAGCGGCGGCCTGTCTTTTGGTCCATCATGGATGCCATCTGGATGCTTTCAGGCATTTTATCAGCAGTAACGCCGTTTTTCTCCATGATAATAAATACGTGATCGCCCACGGGTGTATTGAACAATTCATTCCAGGAATAAACCACCTTATAGCCGTCGCTGCCTGTGCAGGTAAAATAAAATCCGCTGTAAAAATGAGGGCCGGCCGCATCGATGAGTGTGTGTGCTAAGATGTCTTTTAGCAGAACACCCTTCAGGTCGGCATCTGTGTGTTTTAAAGTCCCTACATGATCTGTAACGGCCATTCCACCTATCGGCACAATGGCATACTTCGCAAGGGAGTCCATGGTAATAACCGAGGGGTTTTTTATCTTACCCGAAATGGAAAACTGGTGGGTAACGGGGCCGAATTTATCCTGGGCGAAAGCGGTAATGCCCGAAAGCAGGAATATTAAAATGGTCAGCTTTTTCATGGTTGAATATTTTCAGCACAAATTAGCTAATTCCCAAAGGATTTATTGATGCAGACAGCAAAATTTCAACCGGTCACAAAACTTTTATAATGTCGCTGACCGATGCACGCTTCGTGTAATCCTTATCGAAATGTACAAAGATGATCTTACCTGAATGGTCTATCACATAGGTTGCTGGCACTGGGAGCACATGATCGGTATTGCCGTTATTTTTTTCGAGATCGACGCCATATCCTTTTAGTTTTGCGTTCAGGGCATCATCTACCGTGTACTTTACATCATAAGCTTTCATAATTTGATAGCCATCGTCGTGAACCAGCGAAAACGACGCATGTGTTTTGTCAACGGTCTTGTTGATGTTTTCGATAGTCTCCGGTGTCACGCCAATCACATATGCCCCTTTTCCGGTTAATAGCTGTAATGAATCCTGCAATTGTTTGATATGCTTATTGCAGTAGGGGCACCATTGCCCGCGATAGAAAAATAGCACTACCGCTTTATGGGTTTTGAGCAAAGTTCCGAGATCAAGCGTTTTCCCTGAATTGTCAACTACTGTGAAATTAGGTGCTTCGGCGCCTTTTTTCAGGCCGGACTGGGCCCAGCCTGCAAGGCTTAAACCCATTAAAAGAATTGTGTAAAGATATTTTTTCATGATCGTTCTAAATTAAACATAAGAAGGGGGGATTGCTCCCCTCCCTCCAAACAAAACAACTCACATTTTACCTGTTGTGTCCTTTTTTGCCATTTTGGATTTCGGCTTATCCATCTTGCTCATTTTGGCCATTTTGGTGTGGCTCATTTTGGACATTTTCCCGGTGTCCTTCTTGCTCATCTTGCTCATTTTGCCGGTATCGCTTGCTGCCGAAACCCGGGCGGCTAAATTGTTAACGGGTTTTGCATCAGCGGTAAACGTTAAAAATGCCAGAACGGTGGCGGCAACTGCCCCATAGATAATTGATTTCATAACTGTTGTTGGTTTTAATATTAATTTTCAGGCTTGGTCGGGGAAGATGGGGAAACCTTACAAAATATTTATTGACACGAATTTCACGAACGAATTAGCACGAATTTCACGAATTGAATAAACACGAATTGCAAGAATGTTAATTAACACGAATTTTTCGCGGGTTGTTTTTTTCAGCGGCGCTCAAGAGGGCCGTTTCACGAATTGGATGGACATGAATTGCACGAATTTTTGTGTAGCGAATTGTAGAGATTTGGCACCGGAGTTTAACTATTGTCGTTTAATAGATTCTCTATCCGGTCCTGGAGCTCTTTTTTGAAGCCATCGTCCAGGCGGCTGCGTTGCGGGTCCGAGCGTTTGAAAAGCTCTTTTACCATTTCATTGATCATCAAACTTTGTTTTTTATAGAGCCTGCAAAAAGAGCAGCCAAATAAATGAATCCGCAGCTCAATAAACTCACGGAGGGTCAGCCTGCCCATTTCCTGTTTTTCGATCAGGAGCGTTGCTTTTTTGCAGTTGTATATAATTCTTTTCAAATAGCTCATGTCGTTAATTTTAAATCCAGTTTTTTTGCAAACAGGCCCTCAGGTTTAGCTTCGCCCGGTGAATGATCACCCAAAAATTTGCCGATGTTACTTTCATTTCCGTACAGATGGTTTCGGTGGCTTCCTCATCGATGTGCTTCATGGTAAAAACAGCCTTCCATAATACCGGCAGCTTAGCCAGGCATTTTTGCAGTATCAGCTGAAACTCTTTTTTCTCAAGATGATCTTCGTGTTCGATGCCGAACGCTTTTGGTCCGTGTTCGATAAGCCAATGACCGTCTTCTTCAAAGAATTTATCCGGCTCCATATCAGGGTCATTTATTGCAACCGGTTTCAGCCCGGACGATTTTTTCCGGTAAACATCCACGATCTTATTTTTCAGGATAGCGGTAAGCCACGTTCGCTCCGAGCTTCGGCCTTCAAATTTGTCAACCCGCTGCAGCGCGGCCAAAAAAGTATCCTGCACCAGGTCGCGGGCCTGTTCCTCGTCGTTAACACGGGTGATGGCATAACCATACAGGTAATCGGCGTGGGCTGCAACCCATTGACGGGGATCTAAAATCATATGGACACGAATTGATTGACACGAATTTCACGAATTAGGACGAATTTCACTAATCTTGTTGGTTAGTCGGATTGCCGGGCATATCCTTACAAGTGTAAGTGTTCTTTATAGCTGCGGGTCGTCGACCTGGTACGTTTAACCATATTATAATCAATGCTCCTAATTCGATCCGATCTTAATTTGTGAAATCCATATAATTCCTCATTCGTGAAATTCGGCTTAATTCGTGAAATTCGTGTCTATTCAAAGTTGTACAAGTTCATACAATTTACACTGGTGTTCTAAAAAGATTTACTTTTATTGTAAGGTTTGGTCCTGGAGGCCGTCTAACCGGAAAAAGACCATCTAATTTTTGAAGATATGAAACCTGTTAAAATATTTACCATCGCCGCCCTGCTGGTCATTGCAGGCATCGGGGCCACTGCTTTCATTAATGGAAAATTGTTAAAAACCGCCAATGATACAGGTAACAAAGGCTTTGCCGTTGTAGAGCTTTTCACCTCGGAAGGCTGCTCCAGCTGTCCGCCGGCCGATCAATTAGTTGCCAAAATACAAAAAGAAGATGCGGACAAACCGGTGTATGTCCTCGCCTTCCATGTGGACTACTGGAACCGGCTCGGCTGGAAGGACATGTTCAGCAGCGCGGATTATTCAAAACGGCAGGAGGACTATGCAGCCTATCTGCATTTACAATCTGTCTATACCCCGCAGGCCGTAGTAAACGGAACAACCGAGCTTGTGGGTTCGGAGGAAGGTACACTTCGCAAAGCGATTCAGAGCAACCTGGCAAAAGCGCCGGCGGCAAAGCTTAGCATCAACGCCTCAGCACCGAATGATAATAATACGACCATCTCCTATACAACCGAAGGGACAGACAAAAGCACTGTGCTGCTCATAGCCCTGCTTCAAAAAAATGCGCAAACCAAAGTTGAACGCGGCGAAAACCAGGGAAGGACGCTTAACCACGTACAGATCGTGCGCAAGCTGCAAAAGGTAAGCTTAAGCGGAGATAGCGGATCTGTGAATGTTTCCCTGTCGCAGGGTTTTGATCCGGCTGCCTGGGAGATCATCGGCATTTTGCAAAATACTTCCACCGGGGAGATCATCGCAGCAGCACGGGTTTAGTCCGGATGTAAGTATGCCTTAGCTTTCCTCTTCCAGGGTTAAAATCACTTTGGAATAAAACAACCGTTACTTCAAAAATTCCGTAATTTCACTAAGTTTTTATGTGTCCCCATGAAAGTTATCAAAGATAAACACTCCCTTGCTATGCGCTGGACACACTGGGTAAACTTCCCGGTGCTAACCATTATGATCTGGAGCGGGATGCTCATCTATTGGGCAAATGATATTTATTCCATTACTATATTCGGGCATACGTTCGTCCGCTTTTTCCCGGATTGGTTTTACAGAACATTGGGCATACCGCAGCGCCTTGCCGAAGGAATGGCCTTCCACTTCCTGTTCATGTGGTTTTTTACACTGAACGGCCTGTTTTATGTATTGTACACCATTATATCCGGTGAATGGCGCGAGCTGATTCCACAGAAGAAATCCTTTAAGGAAGCCTGGCTGGTGCTTTTGCATGACCTGCACATCCGCAAAACCGCCCCTCCTCAAAAAAAATACAACGCCGCCCAGCGCATAGCCTATACGGCCATTATTATTATGGGCTTCGGATCGGTGATCACTGGTTTGGCCATTTACAAGCCCGTGCAGTTCTATTATTTAACCTGGCTATGCGGCGGGTACCACTTCGCGCGCATCCTGCATTTCGCACTCACGTTAGGCTACGTATTCTTTTTCCTGGTGCATGTTTTCCAGGTGACCATAACCGGGTGGCGTAACTTTTGGTCGGTGATATCGGGCTTCGAGGCAGAAAACGAGCTGTACAAGCCCTTTCTTTCCTTCCTTTTTTCATTAAAGGTTTGGCTGAGCACGGTGATTTTGACCCCGGCCTTTGGCTTGCTAATCAAATGGATAAGCCATTTCTTTGGAATTACGTTCAAGTCCGGCACCTATTACTCCATGCTGATGAGCGGGCTAATTGATTTTATCCCTGCTGTGATCGCCTTATGGCTATTTGCTACGCTTATCAATCACAGGCCATTGCACGAGGTTAAAAAGAAGATCTATTTATCCATCGTCGTGGTGATTGCAGCGCTGTTAACTGCGCCGGCCTATGGTATTATAGCTATTGCCTGCACCTGGTTCTACCAATTGAAAAGCGATAGCGGTGGCAAAGTTGCTGATGGAGAAGGATCAAAAGCGGAATCGCTGGTTGAGAAAAAAATAAACAGGCGAAATTTTGTGTCGATCTCTGCTTATTCCGCGCTGGCTGTGGGCGCTTTTGAAGGATGGCGCTGGCTGTATAAATCGCCCGACGAGACGGCGACAATTACCGCAGGAGCCCACGCCCCGCTGCGTAAGGCGCTGAACAAAACGGAAATATTTTTCAGGCGGCTTACCTTCAGCGAGAATCACCTCGTAAAAACCTATCCAAAGGAAATGGCGGCCAAACATGTGCGCGTTAATAGCGACATCGGCGTGGAGGCCGGCAAAAAATTCGATCCATCCACCTGGAACCTGCAGGTGATAAAAAATGGCGGCGAAGTGCTGAAGGTTTCGCTGCAGGAATTGATGGCGCTGCCCAAAACCGAGATCATTTATGATTTCAAATGCGTGGAAGGATGGGACCAGATCTCGCATTGGGCCGGCGTTAAGTTCAGTGATTTCATCAAACACTATGGACTGGATGATTATGCCAAAATGCAATATGTGGGTATGGAAACGCCCGATAAAAACTATTACGTCGGCCTCGACATGCCCAGCGCTATTCATCCCCAAACACTGCTGGCCTACGAGATGAATGACAAACTGTTGCCTTTACAGAACGGCGCGCCGTTGCGCCTTATTATCCCGGTAAAATACGGCATCAAGAATCTGAAACGCATTGGCACGATTTCCTTCAGCAACACCCGCCCGCACGATTATTGGGCCGAGCAGGGGTATGATTATTATTCGGGACTGTAGTGGTGAGTGGTCAGTCGTGAGTAGGGTTAGTTTAAGAGGAATAGTGCTGCAATCCGAATTGTATATTAAAAATCAGTAACTTCGGATAATCCTTACTGAAAATGAAAACGAAATATATTTTCTTGTTGTTTATTTTCGGCTCTATATTAGGATTAATTGGAGCCCTAATTAAAATTCTGCATTGGCCGGGAGCAAGTACTTTAATCATATTAGCAACAATGCTGAATGTGTGTTTTTGGATATTACTTCTTTGGAAAATATTTACACATCCTTCACTGCGAGATTTTATGAATAAATGATGGCTGCGATTTTGCCATAATTCTGTCACCTCACGCCCCTATAGGCATATAGTTACCTCCGAATTTATCAAGTCCATCCCATAATATTCATCATTCTCAAAAATTCCGGCTGCAATGGTGCTTCGATATGTATGGGTTCGTGCGTAACCGGATGTGTCAACATCAGTTCAGAGGCATGCAGGAGCATGGCGTCCAGCTCCCAGCGTTCCTTAAACATCTTGTTTTGCTTATTACAGCCGTGGGTGCGGTCGGCGATGATGGGATGGAAGATGTGGCTGAAATGTTTCCGTAGCTGGTGCATACGGCCGGTTGCCGGGTTGGCTTCCACCAGTGAATAGCGTGAAGTTCGGTGATTGCCCAGCGCTACGTCCAGTTCTGCGCGGGCAAGCGTTTTGTAGCGGGTGAAGGCTTCCTGCAGTGTGCCGTTTTCCTTTCGCAGCGGGTAGTCTATTTCGCCTGCATCGTAGGTATAACCGCGAACAATGGCCAGGTATTTCTTATCCACCAAATTTTCCTGGAACTGCTGCTGCATCTGCTTTTCCACTTCCTTGCTCAAAGCAAACAATAGTACGCCGCCTGTTTTCCGGTCGAGGCGGTGGGCGGGATATACAAGCCTGTTCAGCTGGTCGCGAAGGATCTGCAATGCGAATTCGGTGGCATCACTGGCAATCGGTGAGCGGTGTACCAACAAACCATGCGGCTTGTTGATGGCGACGAGGTAGTCGTCCTGGTATATGATATCGAGTGCGGGCATGCCGGGGCTAAGTTAGGGGAAAGAAAAGTAGGGGTGGATGTTCAAATTTACCTGATGAGCGTGATGAACCCCGACGCTACTACCTTGCTGTGGTCGTATGTGTTGATACCGTCGAACAACCAATAGTAGGTACCCACCGGGGCAGGCCGGCCATTGTATTTTCCATCCCAGGGTGTATCGGGTGATTTTGTTTGGAACACCAATTGGCCATAACGGCTGTATATCCTTAGTGATCCGAATTCGCCATATCCGACAATCGTTACCGAAAAATAATCATTTATTCCGTCGTTATTTGGGGTGAAGGTATTAACCGCCTGCGTTATCGGTGGTGGCGGCGGGTTAACCACAATGGTTACGGGTTTAATTGTTACACAGCCGGTTTTGCTTGTTGCTTTGATATAGTAGGTGCCGCTGTGGGCAATATACTGATAGTCGTCAACCGGGGAAGTCGCTTCAATATCTGTAAAGTAAGCATAGGTAGTATTGGCGGTATGCGCAAACGTGGTTGAAATGTCGACTGTAGCCGGGTAATTCACAGGCGGAGGATTGGTAACCGTGACTACAGGGTTGCCAATCATCACAGTCACGGGGAGAATATTGTTACAGCCCTGCGGGCTTACGGCTTTTATATAGTAAGTTCCGCTTGTTGTAATGCTTTGGGGTTGATACAAATAATAAAGCCCATCGGCATCGGTGCTATAGCTAATCTGCAGTGTGCTGCTGCTTCCGGCGGTCACCGCCGGCGCCGTAAGGTTCACCGTTTCGCCCGCGCAGGCATACAAGGTGTCAGTTACTTTAAAAATGAAATTCGAGTTGTTTTCATTTACTGTTGTGTACAGAGTGTCGGCACAGCCCAGGCCGTTAAACGGATAGGTGATAACAGCGTATTGCGTGCCGTCTGCCGGCGGGGGCGAAATGGTATAGACCTGCCCATCGAAAAGTTGTTTTGAAAGATCGGAAGTGTACCACTGGTAGTCGCCAAAACCACCCGGGGCGGTCAGGGTTACCGAATTTTGGTTAGTGCAATACGCATTTCCGGTTACCGGTGGCCCGCAATCCTCGTTTACATCAAGATAGGCATAGCCAAAATGCCCGCCGAGGGTACAATCATTGGCGGTAAACTCCAACTCGACCTGCTTGCCTGCGTAGCCATCAAGATTGATCGTTGCGGGCGCCCAATCCTTGTAATAGACCGTATCTTTCGGGTTTAGCGTGGGAGCCTTCGAGAGCTTGAAACCGGGCAGCGAGGCGGAGGCAATAAAATCGAAAGATGAGCAGGCAATATAGGTGCTGTCGGTCAGATCGTAGGTTTTTACCGTAAATCTTGGCTGCTGATAATCGAGATGGTGCGGGTTTTGTAGTACCACCGCATAGTAAAAGATCAAAGCGTACTGGTTAGCCCCTGCAGGCACCGTAAATGTGTACGAGATACGCTCTGCCTTGCGGTTGGTATCGATGTTGCCGATTACGATGGAATGTGTGCCGCCATAGGGGCAAAGCGTGGGGAAATTCCCGTAGGGATCAAGCCGCGGGTTATAGTTATTATCAATCATCGTCTGCCAGCCAAGAACCGGCCCGGATGGAACAACGTTAATATTCCCGGCCATGTCAATGCGCCCTGTATCGCACACCCAGTTATCAAAAGTACCGGTCTCAAAGCCTATGTTGGCTGGCGGGCAATAACTGCCCTGTGCGTTAATTTTTACGACATTTAAAAGAAGAAAAACAAAGACGAGGGTAAAAAACCGCATTGCACGATAAAATTACCAAATATTTTCCCGGCATTCTTTTGCTGTTTATCCTGTATTTATATATTGTTTGTTTCCGGGCATTATCACTGGGTAACACCAGCGACAAACGCGGAAACCCGCTCCGGCTTTTACCGGGCGGAATAGGTATTATTATTTACTCAGATTTGAATTGAAGGAATTCGGCTTTAATATTAGGTAATTCGGGACCGGCTTTAAAGAATTGGTTACTGGATGGCAAACCTGATGATGATCGCCCAAAAGATGATCATGAATACAACGATCAGAACAAAACCAGGTTTAAGCATTTTCCTGGCGTCTTCCCTTGCTTTTGTGTAGTCTTCCCTTGCTTTTGTGTAGTTTTCTTCCATACATTCCTCGCTCTTTAAAATAGGGTTAAAAAATTTGCTTTAAAGCGGCGTTGTCGCAATAGTTTATCATTTTAAATGTAATGAATGGTTTAATAATTAACCTATTATTACAAAAAAAACCGCCAAAATTAATCGAAGGTTGACGATTCTTTTCCCCGTGCGAAAAAAACGGACACTATTAAGATACCGGGGAAATGAGGGGCGGCGGTGGGGGCGGCAATTGTTATGGAAATTGTTTAAAAGGCGGGAACTTTCAGATCGTTTTTTACACCGCCGGTAGACGTACAAACGCATTTGGATAGCTGGAAACATGAAACTAAATTTGTATAAACAGCTGAAATAACAAACCCGGTTTTTATCGTGATTTTGGCAGGCTACCTGTCGCCGGAGCACGACTACCCACCTCTTTTGCCCGACGCGTTAGTCCCTCGCGCTTGCGAAGGGGAGTCTTAAAGCAATATTCCAAGCAGATTTACAGTATCTAATTCAATAAAAGTCAGGTTGTATTTCAAGCATTTTGAATTATCGTCGAAAATTTACCCTGAAGTAAATCAGAGATTGCTATCGCATTTAACCAATTTTTGTTTTCCTTAAGGGCCAAATACGATTGAGGAGGAATTAAGTCGGCACCCAAAAAATTTGATAATTGACTTAAAAATATTGGATTCTTATAAGGTGTGACTTCCGTCAGTTTTATTGCAAAGACTTTATCTAAGTTCCCAGTATAATCTTTATATTCTGTTTGCGAACAACCGAGTTCTGAACCATATTCCTCCCAAATCTTTTCAGGCGTATTGCTAATGACTTTTTGAATTACTGCATAGCCTATTATTGACTTGTTTGGAGCAGATGAATATAAAGTAATTCTTCTTTGAGTCCATTTGGAATTAAATTTTTTTCTCAATTCAATAACCTTATCACCATTAAGTATCCTGTCAGTAAACTTTGGTTGGACACTCATCATTAATCCGTTAACTACATTGCTTTTATCGGCCGCCTGTATTTCCATAATCTTTGGAAGTTTGATTAAGGTGGATTCCCAAACCTTCTTAAAGGTAGCATTGCAGGAGAGTTCTTCTTCGGATTTTCGGTACTGAGTTTTAGATTTTTTTGCTTGTTCAAACCCAAAAGATGAAAAAAAGCCTTTTTCGTCTTCCCAAAGACTTTCAGGCAACGTGAAATGGATAGATTGGGCCATGTGCCTGACATCCACAATCATCATCGCGAAGAAAAGCTCTCCGATGCTTTTATCTTGGAATTTTTTTTCGATATGCAAATGACAAAACTTTGATGAAGGGCCGATTTTAACAACTGCAGTAACGACCGGTTCTCCATTATATAAACCTAAATACGCGATTCGTTGGCCACTTTCGATACCAGGCAGTACTTTATTCTTTAACCATAAAGAAATTTTAGGATACATTTCTTCATGCTTAAGAATAGAAGTTTTAAATAATTTTAAGGTGTCTGAATTGAGGATGACATCTCCCTTATTTATTTTGACTATCTCTAGGTTTGCCTCTGATGTGAATAAATCCATTATATTTTGATTTCAGTTACTTTATTTTCCACGTTACGATTTAGTTTCTGTGGCCAGGCCTTAAAAAATTTCGACAAAGTTAATTCTTGATTATTATAAATTTTTTGTTCTTGCACTTCGTCTTTTTTAGGCGGCTCTTGACAATCTTCCGACATTCTATAAAATACCAGTCTTGCCAATTTTTCTCCATGAGTTAGGTTTACCTGAACATTGTGTCCTCTAACTTCAAAAATTAACGGAGTACCTTCTTTATCGTCATCGCGATCCATCCCAAAAAATGGATGGGCAAATCCAGCGTAATGAATTCTCATCTCTCCCAAAGTTTCGTCCATTGCTTGACAATATACTGCGACTCCCTTGGGTAATGATATTCTCTCTTTTGATCTTAGAATATAAAATTCATTCGGTTCAATTGTAAATCGATTTTTCCCCTGTATATTTTCCGAGGCAATGCATTTCCAATACATCGTAGAATCGGAATGCTCTTTACCCCAAACTGGAAGATAATCTTTATTTCCTCCATTTACGCCAATTGCTGAAAATGCGGCAACTTCTAACCCGCCAACTATTTCATTTTCTAAATTAATTGCCAAAGTCCCATCGTTGTGTTTGTCACCTCTTAACACAATCTCTGATATGCTCGAGCTTGAAATTATTGATTTAGATGGTTCATCAATAAAAAATCTAATTTGAGATAATGAAACCCCTTCTTTAACTTTTATATTAAAGGTAATGGGCGTTATCTCTAAAAACATTCTACCAGAAGATATTTTCGTAGGAATCATGTACTCATAAGCGTGCATACCGTCAACAATTAATCTTGCGACAACATCTAACCGACCTATTGAACTTTTAGCAGTAGCCTGTGCAAAAATCATACTGTCTTTTAAAGGAAGAAGGGATTCTTTTAATTTGAAAAGATAAGTTTTATTGTGTTCTAAAAGAAATTCTCCATTTTCTTCAGGCTTTAGGGGCTTTGCTAATTTTCTATTATTATAAAACGTTTTGTACTCATCACCCATGGGCTTAATTGAGCCTTTAATCATTTCGTAGCCTTCATCACTAAGATGTAAATCTAAAGAAGAATGATCTGAGGAGTCTTCTAGTTCGATGCCGGTTTTTGTATACAATAAAAATTCCCCTTCGACAAGTTTTCGAAGTTGGTCTTTTGATAGAACACCAGGGATCCAGTTTTCTTCTTTCCAAATCATTTTTTATTGCATGTATAGTTTGAAATTAAAAATAGACAAAAACCAATTTCGGTTGTTAGGAAGTTCTTCACAAATAAACATTACACTTCAAACGTCCCATTCCTTTCCTGCTCCTGGTAATTTTGGACGGTTTCGATGGCGTTATCAATTACGTCGCTTAACGCAACGATGAATGCCCCCGGTATTGCCAGGCTCATGGAATGTTTAATGGCATCGATCTCGTTGGGGACGATCTCAAATTTCTTTTCGATTTCCACGGATTCTATCCCTTCAATTAATAGGGTTAGGATGTTTTCGGCGGTACGGCCGCGAAGGAATTTTTCCTGGCGCAGGATGATATAATCGAACATTTCGGCGGATAGCCTGCCCAGTTCGCGGATATCTTCGTCGCGCCGGTCGCCGGTGCCGGCGATGATGCCGATCTTAAAGGGTGAGTCGATGTGTTTCAGGAATTCTTTGATGCCTTTGAATCCGGCCGGGTTATGGGCAAAGTCGATCATAAAGCGGAAGTTCCGGAAGTTGAAGATGTTCATCCTGCCCGGTGTTTGGGCAGCGGATGGGATAAAGGTTTCGAGTGCTATTTTGATGTCCTCCGTCTTAAAGTCATGCAGGAATGCTGCCAGCGTCGCTGCCAGCACATTCTCGATCATGAAAGGCACCGTACCGCCAAAAGTAACCGGGATAAGGCTGGAGCGCTGCACACGTATTTTCCAGTCGCCTTTTTGGATGGTGACAAAGCCATTTTCGTAAACGCAGGCAATCCCGTTGCGGCGGCAATGCGATTTGATCACCGGGTTGTTTTCGTTCATGCTAAAGTAGGCCACCTTGCAGGAGGCGTTCTTACCCATGCGCACGCAATATTCATTATCGGCATTCAGCACGGCCCAACCGTCTTTTTTTATGGCATCTACGATCACATTTTTTACCCGGGTCAGGTCGTCCAGCGTGTGGATATCGGCCAGGCCCAGGTGGTCCTCCTGGATGTTGGTCACCACGCCTATGTCACAAAAGCTAAAGCCCAGCCCGGCCCTTAAGATGCCGCCTCGCGCGGTTTCCAGCACGGCAAATTCAACAGTGGGGTCCTTTAAAATAAATTCCGAGCTTACCGGGCCGGTAGTATCGCCTTTGAGCATCATGTTATTCTGGACGTAAATACCATCGGAGGTGGTAAAGCCAACCCGGTAGCCGTTATTTTTTACGATGTGCGCGATGAGGCGTGTGGTGGTAGTTTTGCCGTTAGTACCTGTAACAGCTATAATGGGTATGCGCGCCGATTTGCCCGGAGGGTACAGCATATCGATGACATGGCCGGCTACGTTACGCGGCAAGCCTTCGCTGGGCGCGATGTGCATGCGGAAACCCGGCGCGGCGTTCACCTCCAATACCACGCCGCCGTTTTCGGTGAGCGGCTCGCTAAGGTTCTGCGCCATGATGTCAATACCGCAGATGTCGAGGCCGATGATCTTGGAGATGCGCTCACAGATAAACACATTCTGCGGGTGCACATGATCGGTCACGTCGATGGAAGTGCCGCCGGTGCTTAAGTTGGCCGTGGATTTGACAAAAACCTTTTCGCCTTTTTCAGGCACAGTTGCCAGTGTGTAACCCTTTTTCTCCAGCAGGTCCATGGTGTCGCGGTCGACGGTGATCAGTGTGAGCACTTTTTCGTGTCCGTAACCGCGGCGGGGGTCTGTATTTTCCTTGTCGATAAGCTCTTGTATGGTCGAAACGCCGTCGCCTTTTACATGGGCTGGGTCGCGCAGCGCGGCGGCCACCATTTTGTTATCGATGACCAAAACCCTGAAATCATAGCCCGTAACAAAGCGCTCCACAATTACCCTTCTTGAAATTTTTGCGGCATGCTCATAAGCGGCGATGGCGTCGTCCTTTGTGCGGATGTTGATGGATATGCCCCTGCCATGGTTGCCGTCCAGCGGCTTGAATACCAGGGGAAAGCCTACCTTACGGATCGCCTCATCCACGCCAAGGGTAGATGATATGGTGATGCCTTTAGCCACCGGGATGGCCTGCTCCTGCAGCATCCGTTTGGTTTCGTCCTTGTTGCTGGCAATATCCACCGCAATGCTGCTGGTCTTCTCCGTCATAGTGGCGCGGAAACGCACCTGGTTTTTGCCATAACCCAATTGAACCAGGGATTGGTTGTTTAACCTTATCCAGGGAATATCGCGCGCGATGGCTTCTTCCACGATGGAGCCGGTGCTTGGCCCCAGCCGGGTATTTTCGCGGATCTCACGCATTTCCTGTATGTCCTTCTCCAGGTCGTAGTCATCGCCTTTTATCAGCGCCTCAGCAATCCTAACCGATGCCTCAGCGGCATAAACACCGACCTTTTCTTCGAGGTAGGTAAAAACCACGTTGTACACGCCCGGGGTTTTGGTTTCGCGGGTGCGGCCAAAACCGGTATCCATGCCGGCCAGGGTTTGTATCTCCAGTGCGATGTGCTCAATCACATGGCCCATCCAGGTACCGGCGATCACGCGTTGAAAAAAACCTCCTGGCACACCCGGCGAACAGCGGTGGCTATACAGGCTGGGTATCAGCTTTTCCAGGCGCTCGTGAAAGCCTTCGATGAGATTGGTGGGCTTCTGCTCCAGCTCGCCAATGTCAAGGCGCATCTGGATGAGTTTCTTATTGGTTACGCTCCAGATGTTCGGTCCGCGGAGTACTTGAATGTTTTCTATTTTCATGTTAGTAGATTTCGCCGGCAGGAATTTCCCTTAAAACTAAAAAACTTAATGGTGTTATAAAATTTTTGACCTAAATAACGAGAAATATCGATTACACCCTGCCTTTATCCTTGTTTTTATTTTAATTTGTAGTTTATGTAGGGTTGGTATGGTGGAACACTATTTTTTGGTTAATGTTTACCGGAGTGTAAAATCAGAGCCTGACGTTTCGGCTAAAATAGTTATTAAAAAATCAATTTATTTTAACCACAGAGAGCGCTGAGAATGCACAGAGAACACAGAGAAAAATTGGCAAACTTACAAAGGCTCTGCGATCTCCGCGCCTTCTCCGTGACGTCTGTGGTAAAACTTTTAACCGGTTTTGTTATATGGAAGAATTCAACTATTCCATTCAATCCCGCAGGCATTTAATAAAAATAGAAAATGATCGTCCCGAAAGGTAAACTCATCATCATAGGCGGCGCCGTCGACATGGGGACCAACCTGAGCTCGCAGGAAGGTATCGTAAAGCCGAACTATTTGAAATTTTTCGAGGAAGGCATTTTAAAAAGGATCTTAACCGAATCTGCCAACCACCTGGATCCTGTGGTGGAGGTGATCACCACAGCATCGCAAATACCCGAAATGGTAGGCGAGGAATATATCGCATCCTTTAAACAGCTTAACGTAAAGCAGGTGGGTATCCTGGATATCCGCACCCGCGAGGACGCCAAAAAAGAGGAATATATCAACCGTATCCGCAAAGCCGACGTGGTGATGTTCAGCGGGGGCGACCAGCTGCGGCTAAGTTCGATATTTGGCGGCACCGAGTTTTTACAGATGGTGAAGCTGCGGTATTTTAATGAAGACCTGGTAGTGGCGGGCACATCTGCAGGTGCTGCAGCAGCGTCAACCAATATGATCTACCGCGGACAGAGCAATAAAGCACTGATCAAAGGTGAAGTACAGATCACAGCCGGCTTAGGCTTTATAGATTCGGTTATCATTGACACACATTTTGTACAGCGCGGGCGGATTGGCCGGCTGCTGTATGCCGTTGCGAGCAACCCTGGCATGCTGGGCATCGGCCTGGGCGAAGATGCCGGGTTGCTGATCACCGGCGGAACGATGATGGAAGCGATAGGGTCGGGGCTTACTATTTTGGTAAACGGCCGCAAGATGAGCGAAACCAATATTTACGAAGTTGAAATGGGCTCGCCGGTATCCATCCGGAATATGCGGGTAAGCGTAATGTCGATCCTCGATAAATACGACCTGGTGCAAAACCAATTAATTATCAAAAAAGGCGTTAAACACGAGGAAGGGTTTATGAATGTGCCGGATGAGAATTTGTAAGTAGTGGTGGGGAAAGTGGCAGCAGCAGTGGCAGTGGCAGTTTGATTGTTCTATTTTACGCACCAACTCAGTCTCACATCTCATATCTATCTAATATGAAACTGATCATCCACGGTGGTTTCTTCAGCGAATCGCAGACTAACCAGGAAATTAAAAAAGCCAAACAGGAAGCCTTAGCCGAAATTGTGAAGCTGGGGTACAAACACCTGCAAAGTCATACTGCCGTTGAAACGGTGGTTTACACGGTGAGTTTATTGGAGGACTGCGATTTGTTTAATGCTGGTACCGGTTCGCAGATTCAAAGCGATGGCAGGATCAGGCTGAGTGCATCGCTCATGGATGGGAAAACGATGCGATTTTCGGGCGTGATCAATATCGAGGAGGTAAAAAATCCTATTTGCATAGCCGAAAAGCTGCTTGGTTATGACGACCGTGTTTTAAGCGGAAAAGGGGCACAGAATTTTGCGCGCGAAAACGGCTTTGATTATTATAACCCCGAAACGCCGCAGCGCAGAAAAGAATACGAACAAAAATTAAGCGATTCGATCCGCCTCGGAACAGTCGGGTGTGTGGCGCTGGATATTTTGGGTAACCTGGCCGCTGCTACTTCTACCGGCGGCAAGGGTTTTGAGATACCGGGGCGGGTAAGCGATTCAGCTACGACCGCCGGGAACTACGCGAACGCCTTTGGGGCCATATCCTGCACGGGTGTAGGCGAAGACATTGTTAGCGGAGCGGTAGCATCCAGCATCGTAATTAGGGTAACAGACGGCATGCCGCTTGGATTAGCGGTTGAAAAAACGCTGAACGAGTTAAAGCCGTTTGAGGGCTTTGCGGGCGTAGTGGGCATTAGCGCAAGGGGAGAACTATACCATGCCGATACGCATCCTTATATGGTATGGGCATCGTTCGACGACAAAATAGAGGTGTTTTCCTGAATTTAACCAGAGCCGCATAATTGCTCACCGGGCGGAAATAAATGCCGACTCTTTTTTCATCTTAATATAATCGTCCTTCCATTCTTTCCGAAACCCCTGGCTTGGCTTCTTTAACAAAAGAATATAACTTCCGCATTCCCTTGCATAGGGATTCGCTACGCTGTCAACGATAGCCGCAGAAGCAAATTGTTTGATATAGTCTTCATGAATTTCATTCCGATAATCCGTCACCATAATAAAATTGTCGTTTTTGTTGAAATCCATTCGCGTCCAGAATAAAAAACTTGCCGCGTGGCACATCACCGCTGGTAAGTGATAGGGTTGGCCGTAATATTCAACAGCTGCCGCTTCTCCATAGTTGCCGCAATCAATGATTGTCTTTTTCCGCTCGTCCGGGCTTAACGAGGCATACACTGCCGCCACTTTGTCCGTCATCTCGCGCCAGGAAAGCATGTCTGCAAAGTCCTGCGGTAGCGGATGATTCTTTCCGTCTTCCCATTTTAAAAAATTCACTTTAGCGAATGCGGGGTGCCCGGCGTAATAATCAGCAAGTTGTTTGGGCTGCAGGAATGGAATCGAAACGGAATCTATGATAACACCTGTTAGTACCGAAAACAAAACAATGCCGTACCTTAACCACAAGCTTTTCCTACTGGTCCATGCTTCAAGGGAAACGGCGCCTACCGCAAATAAAATTGGGTATGCCGGCATGCCATAATATCCTTTGCCGTGGCCGATCACGATGATGGCCATTGCAATGCTAAGACCGATGCCCACAAAGCGGAAGTCCCGGTATTTGCCTGCGAAAAATACCTGGTAAAGCCCAACCGGCCATATCATAATGGCCGGAAGATTATATATAAGCTGGTCCTCCAGGAACTCCCCCCGGCTCACATTTTGTAACTGCTGCTTTTGCAGCTCCTTCATTTGCTCAAAAAAAGGCAGGCCATGCTGCCACTCCCAAATAAGGTTAGGCAGGAAGATAAGCAGGCCAATAGACGCCGCAAACCAAAAATGTTTATTGAGGTAAACTTTTCGCTCCCTTGTGCATATTAATCCAACCAGCAGTCCGAATATAAAAAAGGCAATTGCGTATTTGCTTAACAGGCCCAGGCCAACTGCAACGCCCGCCAGGTATAAGCCGCTGGTTTTCCCCGCCCGGAAGTAAAATACAAGTCCATAAGCCATCAATGTCCAAAAAAACACTTCAAGGAAGTTAGGCTGAAGCATAAAATGCACATGAACATAATAGCCCAAAACGAAGGGAATAAAGCCGAGCACCAGCGCAAAAGCCCTGCCGCCCAGCAACACGATCAGCCGCGCCACCAGTAAATAAGTTAAACTGCCGAACAGGCTGGGCCAAAACTTAATCCAAAACAGCGAGCCGCCCATCAAATTGGCGAACCACGACAAAATGGAAAGCATTGGCGGAACTTCATAATATCCCCAGGCCAGGTGCCGCGCTTCAGCCAAATACAAAAACTCATCCCGGTGAGGCTCATATGCTGAACTTTGTACAACGTAAGGCAGGATGAATTTGAGTATTGCAAGGAAGCAGATCAAGGCCATTAGGTGGTAGCGCTTCCCGCCTGCCAAATCTTTTTCTTTCTCCATTTATCGTCGATAGTTAGTGAACAATAACGAACAATAAGATGTAAAATAAAACAGCGTGTTGCATATTAATCCTGCTACACGATGAAGAGTTTTTACCGCGGAGAGCACAGAGGGAAAAACACAGAGGACACAGAGTTTTTTAATTTATCGATTTTCCCTCTGCATTCTCTACTGCCTCCTCCGTGTTCTTCTATGTTTAATTTTTTTTAAATTATTTTAAAAATAAAAAGGCCACTCATAAATGAATGGCCAAAAAAAAATTTCTGTCGACCTTATACGGTCATGATGTCCTTTTCCTTCACTTCGAGGTGCTTGTCAACTTTAACAATATAAGTATCGGTCAACTTTTGCACTTCGGCTTCGCCCACCTTCATTTCGTCTTCGGATACGCCGTCTGCTTTCAGTTTCCTGATCTTTTCATTGGCGTCCTTGCGGATGTTGCGGATAGCTACCTTGCCCGTTTCGGCTTCGGCCTTTGCTTTTTTTACCAGCTCGCGGCGGCGCTCTTCGGTAAGTGGCGGCACGTTGATGCGGATAATTACCCCGTCATTTTGTGGGTTAACACCCAGGTTAGCTTCCTTGATAGCCTTTTCAATCGGGCCAAGCAGGGATTTTTCCCAGGGCTGTATAACGATGGTACGTGCGTCGGGGGTATTTACACTACCTACCTGGTTTAAAGGAGTTGGCGTGCCATAGTATTCAACCGTTATGTCATCCAGCATGGAGGGGCTTGCCTTGCCGGCCCGTATTTTTTGCAGTTCCGACTCGCAATGGTCAATTGCTTTGTCCATATTAACCTTTGCGTCGTTTACCTGTTTTTTAATGAGTTCGCTCATCGGAGTATAATTTCGACAAAAGTAGTAATTATTCGTGATTAGAGATTAGGAAAAGTCCGGAAGTCCGGAAGTCCGAAAGACGAAAAGTCGGGAAGTTCGAGAGATGGGAAGTGAAAAGTCGAATCGCTGAAAATTGCAAGGGACATAGGCTAATAAGGAAAATGCAATTCGAAGATCCCTCCATCTGCACATCCGCATATCTGCACATTTTCCCCGTATTCGCACATCAACTTCACTCCCATTGATGCGGAAACTGCTGCGACACAAGGTTCTCCGTAGGATACCCCATGGCTTTGCATTTAGCAACGATCTCGTCATACAGCTTCTTGTCCATCTGGGGTTTGCGGCTCATGATGAACAGGAAACGGTAATCAGGGTGACCGACCACAGCCCAGGAATAATCCGGCGCAAGTGCCACAATCCAGTAATCCACCTTGATGGGCCAGATAAATTGCGCCTTCATTTCGCCGGGATGATCGGCGTCCTCGGCGAATATTTTTGATTTTACGGTTTTGATCGAATTATCTTCTTCCTTGCAGGTGGTGATAACGTTGTAATAATTATCGCTGTTCAAGGTGTAATGGGTGGTGGTTTCGCGGCTGCCTTTATCAAACATCGTGGGTATCGACGCCAGCGAATACCAGGTACCGCCAAAACGTTTCAGATCAACCCTTTCAACCGTTCTGTTGGGGATGCTTCCGCTGAATATGGCGAGCCATGTGAATACGCCCATGCAAATAGCTTTCATACAAGTATAATCTGTTAACTTGTATTACGGATTTTTTTACAAAGGGGTTTTTTACGGAAGCAATTTTTTTAAAGTCCGGCCGGTATCGCCAGCCGTTTACGATTTCACCAATGTTCCGATACGTTCTCCCGAGGCGATCTTTGCAAAATTGCCGGGCTTATTCATATCGAATACAATGATGGGCAGATCATTCTCCTGGCAAAGGGTAATGGCCGTCATGTCCATCACGTTGAGGCCCTTGTCGTAAACTTCCTGGTAAGTTATTTCTTCGTAGCGGGTAGCGGTTGGATCTTTTTCAGGGTCGGCGGTATAGATGCCGTCGACGCGAGTGCCCTTTAGTACAACGTCCGCTTTTATCTCGATGGCGCGCAGGGAAGCGGCTGTGTCGGTGGTAAAATAAGGATTTCCTGTACCTGCCCCGAAGATCACGATCTTGTTCATTTCCAGGTGGTGCATCGCCCGGCGGCGGATGTACGGCTCGCAGATCTGTTCCATTTTGATGGCCGATTGCAGGCGGGTTTCCACGCCGATGCTTTCGAGCGCATTTTGAAGCGCCATGCAATTGATCACCGTGGCCAGCATGCCCATATAATCAGCCTGGGCGCGGTCCATGCCTGATTTTTCGGCACTTAATCCGCGGAAGATATTCCCGCCGCCCACGACGACGGCAATCTGTACCCCCTCATCATAAACATTTTTAATATCCCTGGCATACTGTATTACCTGTTTGTTATCAATTCCGTACTGCTTGTCGCCCATCAGCGACTCTCCGCTCAACTTTAATAGGATCCTTTTATATGCCATGAAATCTTGTTTGTCAAAAATATAGAAATATACTTATTGTTAAAATTATGTTACACGAATTACACGAACTAAGTCGAATTGCACGAATTCTGCTTCGTCAGGTCAATTCAAACGGGTTAAATTCCCCTTAAATATCGTACCCTGCACTTCAAAACTTTCGTTAAAAATTACCAGGTCGGCGTCAAATCCGGCTGCTATTTTGCCCTTTTTTGCCTTTTTGGCCAATTGGGCTGGGTATAGCGAGGCCATGTTTATCGCTTCCGCCAGTGTTATCCCAACCTTTTCCACGCAGTTTTGGACTGCTTTGAGCATGGTTAAGCAGGAACCCGATAAAGTCCCGTCCGGCATTACATAGCGGTCGCCGGTGAAGTGGTGGTGGTAAACGCCTTCGGTTGATTCGGTAACCCGGTCGGTAATCAAAAACAATTTATCGCCCAATTCGCGTTTGGCCAGCCGCACCATGGCAAAATCAACGTGGATACCGTCGTTAACAATGCTGGTAAATGGTTTTTCCTCAAAAATAGCCGGAATATAGCCAGGGTCGCGATGGTGCATCTGCGGCATGGCGTTATATAAATGCGTTACAGCCGCTACCGGGTTATTCAAAAAGGCTTTCCCCTGCTGGTAAGTAGCATTGCTATGGCCGGATGAGATAATAACGCCGTGGTCGTGCAGGTAATCGATCACCTCCTGGTCCTGCAGCTCCGGGGCGATGGTCATCATTTTGATCTCGCCGTCGGCCATCGCTATCCAGCGTTCCACTTCGGCCAAAGTTCCTTTCTTGATATATTTCGCAGGATGTGCGCCTTTCTTTTCAGCATTCAGGTACGGCCCTTCGAGGTGCAAACCCCAAAAATTGCCTTTACATTGTTCCCGGTAAGCTTTGGCAGCCGCTATGCCTTGTTCAACAACTTCATTGGTATTCGTAGCGATAGTAGCAAAAAAGCCGGTTGTGCCTTCATTTAAAAGGTCCTGCTCCATTTGTACCAGTGCCGAAACTTCGGGAACACCGCCAAAGTTTTTCCCGCCGCTGCCATATAGCTGCAGGTCAATCAGGCCCGGCGCCAGGAAGCTATCTTCAAGATCGATCCTTTCCGCGTCTTCAGGAATGGAATGCTCGTCAATAATATCGGTGATCTGCTCGCCGGAAATAAGAACGGCTTTGCCCCGGGTGATATTCCCGTCGCTGATGATGCGGAGGTTGTGGAGGGCGGTTGTCATAGCTATATGTTCAACGTAGCGATGGGTTTGAAACCCATCGCTATAATGGTAAGAACCGTAAGGCCAAAAAAAATCCCCCTCGTTTTAGCGAGGGGGATAATCTATTTAAGCTCCTAAAGCAACCCGCTTAAAGGCGGTTACTGTTAATCCTTTTTCAACCCCGTTTAAAAACTGGGCTACTGTTTTCGATGGATCCTTTACAAATTCCTGGTTCAGCAGGGTGCTGTCCTTGTAAAACTTGTTCAACCGACCAATCGCGATCTTTTCAACCATGGCTTCGGGTTTACCTTCAGCGCGGGTTTGCTCTTTAGCAATTTCCAGCTCGCGGTTAATGGTAGTGGCATCAACACCGTCTTTATCGATCGCTACGGGACTCATGGCAGCAATTTGCATCGCTACGTCTTTGCCCGTATCGGCGGCGCCTTCAAAGTCCGCGCTCAAAGCAACCAATACACCCAGGCGATAATTGCCATGTATGTAAGCGATCACTTTTTCACCTTCAACCACTGCGTATTTGCTAACGCCGATCTTCTCGCCGATCTTTCCAGTTTTGCTGATGATCACCTCGCCGATAGTAGCGCGGTTCACTTCAGTATCTATAGTAAGCTCGTTCAATGCAGCCAGGTCTTCAGGGTTCTGCTCAACAGCTTCGTTGGCGATCTGGTTAGCAAAAGCGATAAACTCCGCGTTCTTTGCCACGAAATCGGTTTCGCAATTCAGCTCGATGATCACACCGCGTTTGCCGTCGGCCGAAGTACGCGCGATTACTACGCCTTCATTCGATTCACGATCCTGGCGACTGGCAGCCACTTTGGCGCCTTTTTTCCTTAAATAATCTATTGCAGCTTCAAAATCACCGTTTGTTTCGGTTAAAGCCTTTTTGCAGTCCATCATCCCTGCGCCGGTTTGCTGGCGCAGCTTATTTACGTCGGATGCAGATATCATTACTGTTGACATTTCTTTATTTATTTATTACAAGTGGCAGTTTAAAGTGGCAGTAATATTACCGCTACATTTAAACCGCCTGCTTTTATTGGTTAATAACTAGTAACTGATCAAGTATTAGCGCAGCAAAACTGCTACTGCTACTGCCTCTGCTACTACTCTTCAACAGCCGGTTCCGTCCCTGTCTCAGCGGAAGCTTCAACAACTGCGGCTATAACTTCAGGCGATCCTTTACGTGCCCTTCTGCCGCCTTCGTTTGGCGCCCGTTCAACGGTAACCAGTTCCGGAGCATCAGCTTTGGCTTTCGCCGCTACTGCTTCTTTTTCAGCTTCGTCTTCCTTCTCGCGTTTGCGTTCTTCCAAACCTTCTACTATTGCCTGGATGATCACACCGGTTATCAACGCGATCGATTTGGTAGCATCGTCATTCGCCGGGATCGGGAAGTCGATGTTCGAAGGATCCGAGTTGGTATCCACCATCGCGAAAGTCGGGATGTTCAGCTTTAAAGCTTCCGACACCGCGATGTGTTCTTTCTTAACGTCGATCAGGAACAGCGCTGCAGGCAAACGGTTCAGGTCGGATATACCGCCCAGTAAAGTTTCCAGCTTAATACGCTCACGCTGTATCATCAGCCTTTCCTTTTTCGAAAGGTTTGCGTACGTACCGTCCTTGGTCAATTTATCGATGTTCGACATCTTTTTGATCGACTTGCGCACAGTAGCGAAGTTGGTTAACATACCACCCAGCCATCTTTCGGTGATGAAGGGCATGTTCACTGTTTTTGCATAATCGGCAACAATGTCTTTCGCTTGCTTTTTGGTAGCAACAAATAACACCTTGCGGCCTGATTTTACAATTTGTTTTATAGCTGCAGCAGCTTCTTCAACCTTTGTTAAGGTTTTATTTAAATCGATAATGTGGATACCGTTGCGCTCCATAAAAATGTACTGCGACATTTTTGGGTCCCATTTGCGGGTAAGGTGACCAAAGTGTACACCTGCATCCAGTAAATCCTGATATGTTGTTCTTGCCATTTTGTTGTCCTCCTTTGATTAACGTTTGCTGAATTGGAATCTCTTGCGTGCTTTCTTGCGTCCTGGTTTTTTACGCTCAACCATACGGTCGTCGCGGGTCATTATGCCTTTGGCGCGCAAAGCAGGTTTCTTTTCAGCATCAAGTTCAACAATAGCTTTCGCAATGGCTAAACGAACGGCCTCTGCCTGTCCTTTTACACCGCCGCCTGCAACGTTTACCTTAACATCAAATTTACCGGCCGAACCTGAAACCAGGGTGCTTTGGGTAACGATGTATTGTAAAGGCAAGGTGGGGAAGTAGTCTTTGTAATCTTTACCGTTTACGGTAATTGCGCCGCTGCCGTCAGCTAAGTAGATGCGGGCAACAGCTGTTTTTCTTCTGCCTGAGGTGTTTGTTGTTGGCATTTCTTTTCTCCTTGATTGTTAAAGTTAAATGGTTGTCGGGTTTTGAGCGGCATGAGGATGTGTCGCGCCTGCATACACATGCAGGTTACCAAATAAGGCTCGGCCCAAACGATTTTTAGGTAACATACCGCGCACCGCTTTTTCAATAACGCGCTCGGGATGCTTTGCCATTAACTCCTTAGGAGAAATGAAACGCTGACCACCGGGGTAGCCGGTGTACGAAACATATTGCTTTTCGGCAAATTTGTTCCCGGTCAGTTTTACCTTGTCTGCATTGATAACTATTACATTGTCACCGCAGTCTACGTGTGGGGTGAACTCTGGCTTGGTTTTTCCACGGATGATCATTGCGATCCTCGTAGACAAGCGCCCCAAAATCTCGCCATTAGCATCAACAACAACCCATTGCTTGTTGACGGTTTTTTTGTTGGCCGAGACAGTTTTGTAACTTAACGTATTCACTTGCTTAAAATTAAATTAATTAAACGTTTACTATACCCCGTATTTTCGGGACTGCAAAGATACGGGTTTTTGTTTTATTGTCAAATAGATTTTTGGGTTTTGGGATTACACCGATTGTTTTTTGATTTCACCGATTTTTGGTGGGTGGTTTTTTTGTTGAAAGGTTGGAAGGTTGATTGATTTTTGTAGATGTAACACATTGTGTATCTCACCAGAAATTTAAAAAAGCAGGGGCCCCGTGCGATTCCTTCCCGGGGAAGGGAAGGTAGGGGTTTAGCGAACTATGCAAAAATTTCTTCCTGCGAACTCATAACTGTTAAATGAGTTTGGGCGTTGCCTGCGGCCCGGGCCATCCGTTCATACGCCCTCAGGCCTTAGGCTCGGGCCGGTATCCACTTCTGTCCCTAACGCGAGTATTTATCTTGTAAATATCATCAGTCTTATTTTTTGTATTTTTGATTGCAATAAATCTTTTCCCAACCCCCACCCGATGACAAAAGACCAATATAACAGATCGATCCAAACCGGTGAACTGCAGCTACCCGGATTTTGGGCGAAAGCAACTCATTTTAGTCTGCCTGTTTTTTCGCTTTTTGTAGCTATGTTGTTACCCGTCTTGCACTTGTACCATTTTTTGTCCGGGGAGTCTGCACCTTTTGCCAGCGGCGAAGTTTGGATCATCTGTATTGTTTTGCTATTAAGCCTCCTTTTTTTCTGGATGCAAAAACGCAGGCTGAAGTTCCGGGTTGTGCAAACCCGGTTAAACGCAGCTACCATGAAGCTTGTTATTGAGAACGTCGCTAAGGCATTGGAATGGAAAGGCACATTCACTTCGGAAAACGTTTATGAAGCAAAAACCCACCCCGGGTTTTTTTCCGGAAGCTGGGGCGAACAGATCACAGTTTTATTGGCTGATGGACGGGTGTTTGTAAACAGCATCTGCGATCCTGATCAAAAAACCTCCGTATTCTCCAATGGAAGGAACAGGGAAAACGGAAATACGCTGGTAAAGTGCATAAAAGACACGGAGAAAGTTAACACAGTTATTAATTGAGACAAATCGCGGCGCTCCCACTTCTTTCCCTAACGCGAACAACAAGAAAGATATGAGATATGAGAAGCCTTTGTCTTAACCCAATGCCTCAGCTGGAAACGGGGGTAACCACTGCCAATTTATTTTGAACTGCTCCGATATAAAAACAAGTAAATGGAAATTTAATGTCTTTCGCCACACATTTTTCGCAAAACGTTGTTTTAAGTACTCAACTCTTATACATTAAAAAAACAGCTATGAAAAAATTATTTTTATTATGTGGCGTCCTCCTGCTAACCGCCTCATTGTCTTTCGCGCAACAAGGGCCGCCGCCTCCGCACATTAGTATCGAAGTGATCGTGGGAAGCCGGCCACCAAATACTCATGAGCGCTCGCTAATGGCGGCGGAAGAAGCTAACCATCCCAACATTGCCCAATCTATGCACGACATGGAAAATGCCATGAAGCATTTGAACGCGGCGCCGGATAATTTTGGCGGCCACAAAGGACAAGCGCAGGCCGATATAAGACAGGCATGGATATCGCTGAGAAAAGCTTTGTACTATCGCTTGTACGCGGACACTCATTAACATAAGCAGGTTGGCTTAAGCCGCATCCACTTATCTAAGTAAAAAGCCCTTCGGGGCTTTTTACTTTTAGGTGTACAGCCTCAATCGGCACTCACCTTTCCTGCTTCTTTCAATTTCGCCATTTTCAATTTACAAAGTTCGGCGATCGCGTTTTGTACCGCCGTTTGACCGGGCATATTTACAAGTCCATATTTCAATATAGCATTCATGTACAAATCTGCCGAGTCCACATTGTCAACGGTTATAAAGTAGCGGCACATGGTTCCAAAAAAAGCAGCCGCCTCGGTTTTGTGGAATACCTGCCTGCCTGGGTACAGGTAATTCAAATCCGGTTTTCCGTCAAATACAGCCAAAACCTCACCCGGCAGGTCTATATCCATCAATAAATTTGCATACGCCACCCTTGAAAATAAATAGCCAGGAAATAGTCCGTTCATATCATGAACCATTTCATCTGCCTTGCCCAATTGATCGTCAATGGTGTATGCTGTCAGCAGCAGGTTGTAAAACAATGGTTTGCCGGGATATGTCACCAGGGCTTCGTTTAATTCTTCAATTACTTCACCCATATCTTCACTTTCAAAAGTTAATTGATGCAGCCGGGCGTAGTCCTGGCTTTCTTCCTGGCTATCAAACCTTGTATATTCGGTTTCTATCGGGTTGCCGGTTAATTCATAACCGGCTCCAATGGTGGAATTGCTAAGTATCTCCTTAACATCGGGCGTTCTTATAAATTCATCATAATCCTTGCTCACTTCCTCCAAAATGTTCAGAAACGGATTATAGTCGTCGTCTAAAAAATCCTCGTCTTCATCATCGTCATCAAATTCAAAATCACCGGGGGCGTCCATTATGCTATAATTACCCGGCCCGGCGGTATGGAGCAGCGTGGCCTCTATGCCTTTTACTTTAGCATCATTGTCATAAGGGCCACGCATATAGCAGGGCAATCCGTCAAGTCCGAAATCAATCTCCATTAGTTCAACAGCCTCGTCATCTTCTTCCAAAATAAACCGGGTAATGGCAAAATCCTTGTGCGGTTTAAAGCCATAGTCTTCAGCAAAGGCTATACCTCCATATATAATATTATGGGCGAGCACATATTCGCAGTTTATCCAGTTGCGGTCCATTTTTAAAAAATCGAAGTCCTCCGGCGAAACATTGAATTGATAACCGGTATCCTTCAACCCAAGGCAATAAAGGTCGATAAGGTATATGGCAGTGGTGTAGTTGCCTGTTTTATGCTTCCGCGCAATTACCACATTGCAAATCCCGGCGTCCTCCCATCCTTCTGTTACCAGGCACTCGTCAATGGGGAGTGAACGCGCCTGTGTCCTGACATATTTTTCCGGGCTTAAACCGCCGGTATGAAACGGGCCTTTTTTATTTTTTGCCATGCCGCTGTTTGTATCTCGAAACAAATATTGACAATTCGGCGAAGTATTTTCACTGTTGTTTAAAACTAATGCGGGGTGGTGGAAAAATGGAATAAGAGAACAATTGTACCGGTAATACCCACGCCAACTGCCCTTCGTCCGCCATAGCTTTAGCGACGGCGGAACTGCCACTGCTACTGCCACTCAAACCACCCCGCTTGCACTTCTCCCCAATTAACCTTTCCTTTACTAAGCCCTAACAAACCACCCAATGCGCCCATCCTTTAAGCCAGTCCCCTACCGTTACCGTGTGCTGGCACTGCTGTGCTGGCTCACCACGCTCACCTATATGGACCGCATCTGCATCTCCATTGTGGGCGTGCGCATCAAGGCCGCCCTGCATTTGAGCAACGAACAGTTCGGCTGGGTACTCGCCGCCTTCGCGCTGGCTTATGCCATCTTCGAAATCCCCTCAGGCATGCTGGGCGACCGTATCGGCCCTAAAAAGGTATTTATACGCATTGTCATCGCCTGGTCGGTGTTTACGGCCCTTACAGGATTGGCTACCGGGCTGATCAGCCTGCTCATCATCCGTTTTTTGTTTGGCGCGGGCGAATCGGGCACTTATCCCAACAGCATTTTGACGGTATCGCGGTGGTTCCCTGTACGCGAAACAGGCAGGGCGCTGTCGTGGGTGGGCATTGGCTCGCAAATAGGCGCCGCGCTGGCTCCGCTCATCATCGTGCCTATCGCCATGGCTTACGGCTGGCGGGCGCCTTTTTTTGTCGTCGGCGCAATCGGCCTGGGTTGGGCGGGGGTTTGCTATGCCTGGTTCCGCGATTTCCCCGCCCGGGTAAAAGCCATGCCCGATGCCGAAAAAGCACTCATCAAAGCCGAATGCCGCCATAACGAAGGCCAGCACCTCGTGCCCTGGAAGCTCATCGTACGCAACAGCACCTTGTGGCCGCTTTTGCTGATGTATTTTTGCTGCCAGTGGGCCAATTATTTTTTTATCGCCTGGATGCCGGTTTACCTGCAGGAGGGCCGCGGTTTTACCGAAAACGGCATGAAAAAGGTTACCTCGCTGCTCTTTGTGGTAGGCATAGGCGGTTTCCTGGCCGGCGGCGTAGCCGGCGACTGGCTCCTAAAACGCACCGGACTCAAATGGGGCCGCCGCCTTACCGGCATGCCCGGCCTTGGCTGTTGCGGCATATTGTTGTTTATTGCCGCGCTCTCGGCCAATAATACACTCACGGCCTGCTGCCTTATCGGGGCCAATTTCTCTTTTTCATTCGGGGTGATGGTCTCCTATGCCGTATGTGCCGATATTGGCCGCAATAACACCGGCACGGTAACCGGCGCCATGAACTTTTTCGGGCAGATGGGCGCCTTCTTCCTCGCCCTCATCTTCGGGCACATTGTACAGGCCACGCACCGTTTTGATTACCCGGTGTACGTAGTAGGTGCCGTATTGATGGCAGGCTGCCTGCTCTGGCTGGCTATCGATGCGGAGAAGCAGCTGCCGCAGACGGGCGATGGCGTTAAAATTTTGTAGAGACACAATATTTTGCATGTCCCGTTATAAAGAAAGCAGGGCCCGTACGATTATGAAGGGTATTAATTGTTTTTTAAAGGCATTCATGAGCTCCTTCGTCGGTTCCTTCCTCGGGGAAGGGAAGGTAGGGGTTTAGCGAACTATGTAAAACTGCCGGGAAATCGCATTAAACTTCGGAAGTTTTCACCAGGGCTTTAGAAACCCGTGCCGGTGCGGTAACTGCGCTTTGCTCAGCTTCTTTTAATTTATAATTGCGGATATACTCACTTATCGCATTTTTCTCCGCCGTCGAAAGTTCACGCGGATCGACGGTAAAATCTACGCCCAAAGGTTCTCTTATCAGCCCCATACTATTATGATTTAAAATATCTTTCAACTAATGTTTTTGCAGCCACTGTATTAATGATCATCAGGTGTCCTCCAAAATGGTAGGCGCCAAGCGTTTTTTCGTAATGAGCAATCAACTTGGTTTTCGAATGAAACGAGACGAACCCATCAAAACCTTTCTGAAATGCAAGCCGGCAAGCATAGGCGATCAGGTTGCCTGGTACACCGACATACATTTTTGATTTGCCTTTATTAAAAGGCGCACTCTCAATCAAAGGCATATAGATATGATCTCCTTCAATCTTTAAACTCATCAATCCCTGTATTATCCCCGGATTATTTATTATTGTCAATTTATAAACCTCTCGGTCGACCTGAGCCAACTCGCTTGCCCAGGCAAATTCCCAGCCATTCTTTTTGGTTACCTGTTTTACGTCAACCTTTGTGAAATTAAGTACCTCTGTCGCGAAGCTATCACCAGTAACTACATTTTCAATGGATCATGTTAGCTTATCAATTTCAAAATCAAGATAATTGACCGGTCCTTTTTTCATTATCCTAATTTACGAATTATTGAATTATCGTTATATTTAAAGTTAGAAATATCCCCAGGTTGGTGTCTTCTATTTAACTCCGGCACGGTAACCGGCGCCATGAATTTTTTCGGGCAGATGGGCGCTTTCTTCCCCGCCCTCATCTTCGGGCACATTGTACCGGCCACACACCGTTTCGATTACCCGGTGTACGTGGTAGCCGTGGTATTGCTGGCAGGCTCCCTGCTGTGGCTGGCTACCGATGCGGAGTAGCAGCTAGCGGAGACGGGCGATGGGGATGATCAGCGCAAGATACTGGGTTGACTGTTGATCCTGCAGAAGGTTCCACGCCTGTCAGCAGGGCATTGGTACGACCGCTCCCGCAAGCAATTCTTTCGCTTCCGCAAGCCTCCCGGCTTGTGGCCCACATGCTAAGTAGCAACGTGCTATTCGCAGGTTTGAAACTACGAATCACTATGGCCCGGAGACTTTGTCTCCATTTACCAACCAAATAAGACAATACAGTCGCATCCATTCCAACCCATCAAAATTTCTTAATTTTGTCAATAGTCCCAATTATTAGCCTATGTATATCATAAGTCAAAAATGAAATTCACCCGCTTTTTTCTTCTCCTTTTCATCCCCTCTGCCGCTTTTAGTCAGCAAAAAAACACCGGTTGCAACTGCCCAATTTCCAAATTCGGCGGCACCAAAGCAGATACCGTTTTTCATTTGTCGCGGAATCACTCCATCGCTTTATGCGGCTCGGAAGCAACAAACATCATCAAAGGCAAAAAGTTGTTTAGTGAATTCGTACTCTCCGTGTGCGGCGCTGACACGATTATCAAGTTCTGGGAAGCCGTACTCCTTTGCGATGTAAAAACATCCGGTGATACCTTATTGGTTCAAACCATATACGATCTACCGGTCGGCAAGTCAATGGAGTACCGGCAAGCCGTTTGGAATACCGAGCACATCTACTTTAAAAACGATAAACTATTTCGCGATTCCGTGATCAACCGTGGCTTGCCTAAGTACACGCCGCAGCAGATTGCCGCAGTGCTTGATCTTTATCAGCGCTTGCCCAATGCGAATAACGATACCACATCCGTCCTGGTCGATAAATTATTGATTAGCACCCTATCGGGCAGCAAAAAAGCAAGAGAATACCTCGTTAATTTCCGGCAGAAATTTACTGCGCTAAGTGGTGTCAACTGGGAGGACTACGACACCAAAATAAGGATGCTAAAAGCCTGGGAAAAACAGAAGGAAGCCAATCATCAGCAGTAGACAGATTTTTACCCTCCCTGTAACTATCTCACCTGCCAATACTCTAATCATTAAAACCTTATGAGAAAAATATACCTTATCCCGGTCTTTTTATTGCTCGGAGCCCGTTTTTCGTTTAGCCAAACAACCGGTGCAAAAGATTCAATGGTTTATGTTTGCCCGCCTTGCGGCGGTGGCAGCTGCGACCAAATAGCATTTGATAAACCCGGAAAATGCCCCCATTGCGGCATGGAATTAACAAAAATATCCTTGGTCGATTTTAAAAAACAATTAGCTTTAAAACCCCTTACCGTTTGTTTTTACCTGCAGGATGGCGTTGAAGTGCTTGATCTTGCCGGCCCGATGGAGGTGTTCAGCGTTGCGGGTTTTAATTACTTTACGGTTTCAAAAACAGACAAACCCATCCGTTCACAAGGCGTTTTATTTATAACGCCCGACTTTACCATAGCTAACGCCCCACCCGCAGACATATTGGTCGTATTAGGCGGCAACACGAGCCCGGCGGTTATTGATTCGACGGTTATTAATTGGATAAAGTCGCAGAAGCCACACCTCCAATACTATATGTCCGTTTGTACCGGCGCATTTATTTTGGGCAGGGCCGGTATTTTAGATAATTTAACAGCCACCACCTATCATTTGGCTATTGACGACCTGGCCAAAGAATTCCCGAAAACAAAAGTTTTGGCCAATACCCGTTTTGTCGACAACGGTACGGTAATTACCACGGCCGGTATCTCGGCCGGCATCGACGGCGCTTTGCACCTTGTTGAAAAACTACGCGGAAGGCTCTATGCGCAAGGCGTCGCCGCTACCATGGAATATGATAAATGGGTACCTGACCAGGGCCTGGTAATAAATCCAGGGGAGTAATTAATTCCTGTAACTGTTTTCTGCTATCATCCGGCCGCTTTTGTCAATTAGTTGCCGGCCTCCATTGATTGATTTGTATCGAATATTTTCCGTTTGAGATGTCGTAGTTCAAGTAAATTGTCGTGGGCGCGCCCCAGGGCTTTCCATCCCAACTAATAAGGTCAATAGCACTAATTGCGAAAGCGATTTTATCGCCGTTAACATCAGAAGCAGATGAGAAAACAGTCAGCGGGTCAGTACCTTGTGGTATAGGATAAGACTTTAAGACAAAACTACCAATCGCGGGCAGGGATTGGCCTCCCTTTTTATTTAATTTATAGCCAAAATATATTATTAAGCCACCAATCTGGTTTTTTTCACCAGGAAACAGCGCAGTCCCAATTGACACGCGTTGGTCTTTAACGAAGGTTGAATCTTTTCCCAAATATTCCTCCATCTTAATAAATCTTAAAGAGTCCGCAACTCCCGTTACTCCATCCGCACGATAAGGTTTAGTACCGGTAGTTAAGTATGGATCGTAAATGCATATAGACGCCTGCTGATTGTCTAACAAATGGGTGGATACCTCTGAATTCGTCGAAAAAGCCAAAAGGTTTACAGTTAAAGTACTTTGCGCCATTAATGAATAGCTATTCAAAAAGGTAGCTGTGAAAAACAGGAGAAAATATTTCTTATTCATAACAAATGATTTAGGTCAATAGATACTGCAAAAATAACGATCTTTTATCTATCTAACAAGTCCCGCTGTCCGCAGTTTCGAAAACCGCGAACGAAATGCCCGCAAACTGCGCCTCCTTTTGGTACCAGCAAAGCACCCTTCTGTCCGTAAACTGTTTTCCATTGTCAAGCCGGTAGTTTAAAGCCATCAACGTCCATTTTCAATTCTTTATAAATTTTCTTAAATTTGTTATATGACTATCGTAGTTAATCCCCATAATCCACAGGAAGAAAAAGCTTTGCTGACATTTTTGGACAGCATGAAATATGACTATAGCCAGGAGGATGAAGCGTTGATTTTGTCGGAGGCCCAACAAAAAGAAATACTGGAACGCGACAGGGAGTATGAGGCCGGAGAAACCGAAACCTATTCCATCGACGAGATCATCGATCACTTTAATATCAAAGAAAAATAATGTATCAATTGCAGGTTCTTCGTAAAGCGAGGGACGACATGCGAAAATCTGCCGCCTGGTATGACAAGCATCAAACCGGCCTGGGCGATAGGTTTTTATTAGAAGTGATCAGCACCTTTAGAGCAATCGAGGTCAACCCCTTACACTATCAGGAAAGATTTTCAAAAACATTCAGATATGCCGGGGTACACAATTTT
>Ga0206808_1039_pt1 | contig 39026 bp, 25 predicted proteins | sample Alteio_BWOrgCont_58_FD_152899 | JGI IMG/M metagenome (GOLD analysis project Ga0206808, IMG submission 152899) | Enriched cells from forest soil in Barre Woods Harvard Forest LTER site, Petersham, Massachusetts, United States -... | ecosystem: Environmental > Terrestrial > Soil > Temperate forest >...
TTTTACGCAGAGCGCCCTCGCAGTTGACACTTCCAGCAGAACCAATAATACCAGCCGCTTCAGCGATAACACCATCGACTTTAGCCTGGCTTACAAAAAGACATTCAGTCAGAAGGACCAGGAGCTGGATATTTTGATCAATGAAAGTTTAGGTTCCAATACCAACGATTATACAACCCAGCAGGATTACACCAACGTCATTTATCCTTCCACCGGGTCAATCGGGACAAACCCCGGCGCCGACAAGGAGACCGTTATCCAGGTTGACTATACGCAACCCATCACCAAAACATTCTCCTTCGAAACAGGGGCCAAGGCCACTATTGAAAATATCAATAACACGGTCAACACACAAACGCTTGATACCACGACGGGGGTTTATGCATTTAACCCTTTGCAAAGCTACAGTTTCCAGTACAACAGCCGGGTGTACGCCTATTACCTGTCGGCTAACTTTACCTTATTCGATGATTTCCTCGACGGCAAGGCCGGTCTGAGAGACGAATACACTTCTTTAAGCTCTGATTTTCCGAACACGATTTTGCCCTCATACAACACCTTAGCCCCGTCGTTCGTGCTCTCGCATAAGCTGGATAAAACACAAAGTATTAAAATAAGTTACTCCTACAGGATCCAGCGGCCCAATTACAATTCGCTCAATCCATTTGATAACGTCGCCGACCCTCATAACATCAGTACGGGCAACCCGGACCTGAAACCGGAATTCGGCCACAATTTTGAGCTGGGCTATAATAAATCATTCAGCGACGGCGCAAATATCTATTTTGCAGGATTTTATCGCTATACCACCAACGACATCCAGTCTTTTACAACGTTTGCGCCCGAATTAACGATTGACGGTACCACCTATAGTGATGTTTTTCTTAGTGAGCAGGCAAATATTGGCAAGCAGATCGATGAAGGCGCTAACCTCTTCGCTTCGCTGCCTGCAGGCAAATTTACCTTCCGGACGAATATGTTTTTTGCCAACAGGGAAGTTGAAGATCCGGGCCTGGCGACTGTAAATGGTTTTTATTACCGGATGAATTTGAATACCAGCTACGAATTTGCTAAAGACCTTGCAGCAGAGTTCTTCATCAACTACCGGTCATCCCAGGTAACTATCCAGGGAACCAACCCGGGGTTTGTTTTTTACAATTTCGCAGTGCGTAAGCAGTTATGGAAGAGAAAGGCAAGCATTGGCCTGACGGCGGCAAATCCGTTTAACCAGTATGTTGATGTGCGCACAACTACTTATGGCAGCAACTTTAATCAAAGCGCCTTGCGCGAAATACCATTACGTTCATTCGGTATCAGCCTGATGTATAAGTTTGGTAAGATGGAATTCAAGAAGGAAAAACCAACCGAAGATCAGCAGGATAACGACACTACACCAGTACCTGTCGGCACCACGCCTGCTACTGGCACTGCGCCCGCCGGAGGCGGAGGCACACCTGGCGGCGGACGCGGCCAGTAACGCAAGGAATACGATTACGCAACGGAGCCCGAAGATGTTAATCCTCGGGCTTCGTTATAATTTGTCCATCTCACCCATATTTTTCTTTCCCGCGCGTGCGGGATTGGTTCTTGGCTCTTGATTCTTCCTCCTGCTACTACCACTTCCTTCCTGGCTCTTTCCCGCACGTGCGGGATTGATTCTTGGCTCTTGACTCGCGTATATATTAAAAACACAAATAGTAGGAGCATCTCAAATTATTTCAGTTTATTTACAGGGAAATGGGTTCCGGCGAAGGAATTTCCATTTTGTTTAAACTTATCTGCTTAATAGCGGTTTTAAAGGGAGTAAGCATAATTTTAATACCCATCGAATTTATTATAGCCGCAGTTGAAGACGCTTAAACCTTTCTTTCCCCTGTTATTGGTTTTAATTTCTTTAAACGCACCTGGCCAGGTAAATACTTCCGCGCTCCTGCCGCAAACTCGTCGTGATACATTAAAGATCGATTCATCCAGGCAAAGAGATATTGTGGATGTTTACCAGCATTTTTTCTATAAGGATGCATCGCCGCAAAAACGGACGGCATCAGGCGCTTTTAATTTTTCGATCATCCCCTATGTTGGGTACTCGCTTTCAACTGGCGCTATCGCCGATGTGAGTTCCAATGCAGGGTTTTACACCGCTGCAAACCATCATCAAAATCTGTCGGTCATCACATCGGATATCGGTCTTGATTCAAAATTGCAAAAGATACTGAGGATCCGATCCGAAATTTGGGGAAGCGATAATGAATTAAAGCTTGTTTCCGACTTGCGCTTTGATATTTATCCCACAGATACATACGGTCTCGGCACATTCAGCAAATTATCCACCGACGATGACATCGATTACCACTATATGAGGGTTTACGAAACGGTTTTTAAAAGGGTGGCAGGAAGTTATTATGTCGGCGCCGGTTACAACCTCGACGACCACTATGATATTACAGCATCGGGCGATGCCGACGGCACTGTATCAGACTTCGAGAAGTATGGGCAACCCAAATCATCCGTGTCTTCCGGGTTTAACATTTCACTCTTATTTGACAACCGGAAAAACCCGATCAACCCGCTTGGAGGAGCCTATGCAAGCCTGATTTTTCGCGAAAACCCTAAGTTTTTAGGAAGCGATAACAGTTGGCGGCAGATAAAGGCCGATTTTAGAAAATACATCAGGCTGTCGCCCAATTCAAATGACATATTAGCGATATGGACTATCGCCGCATTTACATCGGGTTATGCGCCTTATCTTGATCTTCCAGCCACAGGAGCCGACATGTATAATACCAGCGGCCGCGGCTACATTTTAGGTCGATACAGGGGGAAAAACGAGTTGTATGCGGAAGCCGAATACCGGTTCGGGATCACTGAAAACGGGTTGATCGGTGCGGTGGTGTTTGCAAATGCCGAAAGCTTTTCGGGCCTGCAAAGCAACTCATTCGAAGGGGTCGCACCCGCAGCCGGGCCCGGCTTACGCATAAAAGTGAACAAACATTCCAACTCCAATATTTGTATAGATTACGGCGTAGGCATTAATGGCTCCAGGGGCTTGTTTGTAAACCTGGGCGAAGTGTTCTAAACAAAGCTATTAGCATTCCATGCCACCGCTACCATCATTCAAGAAAGATTAAGATCATCGTAAATTCAGAAATTAGCGTATATATTTAGCCAAAAAGTTTTAGTCAGTGAAAACGCTCCTATATTTTCACTTCCGGCATGTCGATGAGCTTAGTAACACAATTACGCACGTTTTTTTTCTGAATGCGTCCTCTGTAACAAATACATAGCGCTTTGCGATTCGTTGGTATCAATAAATACCATATTCCTGATATTTCTGTTATCTACCGGACGCGCCTTAAGATGACAGCGGATTTGACAAGTTTTATTTTTAAACAAGCTAAACTTAGCGCCCCGGTTTCTGTCTTAAGATGGAAGTCATAGTTTTGAGCTTACTGAGAAATTAATTGCCGCAAACCATTTGAAGTCGCCACAACTTAAACTTTTGTTCGCAGTGGTCTTCGCCTGTTCAAATACATTTGCCCAGCAAAATAACTCGCCCCTCGTAAAACAAAACAACTCCGACACACTTGTCGTGGATTCGTCAAACCAAAGGGATATTGTTGATTTGTTTGAAAAAATTGTTAACAAAAACACGTCGCCCGAAAAAAGATCAGCGGCCGGAAAATTCAACTTTTCGGTGATTCCCTACGGCGGCTATTCCCTCTCGACCGGTTATATTGCGGACCTCAGCGCCAATGCCGGTTTTTACACGGCGTCCGATCATCACCAAAACCTTTCGGTTGTTTCCTCCGACCTGGGTTACGATTCTAAGATCCAAAAACTGCTCCGAATCCGTTCAGAGATTTGGGGTACGGCCAATGATTTCAAGGTAGTATCCGATCTGCGTTACGAAATTTACCCTACCGACACTTATGGCCTCGGCACGTTCAGCAAATTAGCCAATGCCGATGCCATCGACTATCGTTACATAAGGGTTTATGAAACGGTTCTAAAAAAAATCACCGGAAGTTATTACGTCGGTGCCGGCTATAACCTGGATTACCATTACAATATTACGGCTACGGGGGATGCCAATGGCAGCGAGTCTGATTTTATGAAATACGGCCAGCCAAAATCCTCCACTTCATCCGGCCTTAATGTCGACTTTTTGTTCGATAACCGGAAAAACCCAATTAACCCGCTTGGCGGCGCCTACGCAAGTTTCATTTTCCGTCAAAACACAACCTTTTTAGGCAGTGACAATAATTGGGAATCAGCACAGGCCGATTTCCGTAAATACATTAAGCTTTCAGCGAATTCAAATAATGTACTGGCGATATGGAGCATCGCGGCCTTTACCTGGGGCGACGCGCCGTACCTGGATCTCCCGGCAACTGGATCCGACATGTATAACAACAGTGGTCGTGGCTATGCCATCGGTCGTTATCGCGGCAAAAACGAGTTATATCTCGAGGCTGAATATCGCTTTGGCCTTACCAATAATGGTTTGCTTGGGGCCGTACTGTTTGCTAATGGCGAAAGCTTTTCAGGCCTGCAAAACAGTTCCTTCCAGGGCCTTGCACCTGCAGCCGGAGCTGGTCTGCGGATAAAAGTAAACAAACATTCCAACTCCAATATTTGTATAGACTACGGCGTAGGCATAAATGGCTCAAGGGGCTTGTTTGTAAACCTCGGCGAAGTGTTCTAAACAGGGTTATGCGAACTTAGCACCAATGTCAGCCATTATTCAAAAAGATTAAAATCATCTTAAATTCAGAATTCCGCATTTATATTTAGATCAAAAGCTTTAGCCATTGAAAACACTCCAATATTTGCTCCTTACCATTACTGTATTTTGTTCTTTCAGGGTTACAGCCCAACGCGACACATCATTGTTAAGTAAAAATCATGCTACACCCGATTCCACATCCATCGTCGATTCCGCGAAACAACGCGATATGATCGACGTGATATTAAGGATTCTTAAAAAAGATACGGCCAGCAATTCACGGTTAAAGGCAAAAAAGCTCGTCTTTTCGGTGGTGCCGGCTGTGGGTTACTCCTTATCCACCGGATTTGCCGCTGACATTACGGCCAACGTGGCGTTTTATACAGGCGATCCGCACCAGGAGAATCTGTCCGCCATTGATGCGGAGTTTGTTTACGACACCAAAAGCCAGCGTATTTTGGCCAGCCGCTCAGAAGTTTGGTTCGACAAAAACAAGTTCAAGTTAACAACCGACCTCAGGGTGGAGCGATACCCGGTTGATACGTACGGGCTGGGTTCGGGAACCACAAGTGCGACCGATGACCCCATTGTTTATTCCTACGTACGGACTTACGGCACGTTGTTCAAAGAGATTGTGCCCGACCTCTATGGTGGGCTGGGCTACCAGGGCGATTTCCATTACAACATTACACAGCAAGGCAATGCCAACGGAACAGTTTCTGATTATACCAAATATGGCTTTTCCAGCACTGCAACTTCATCGGGCCTGGTGGCAAACCTGCTGTACGATAACCGGCAAAATCCCATCAATCCAATAAATGGTGGTTATGCGTCAATCCTATACCGCGATAATTATACTTTTTTAGGCAGCGATAACAACTGGCAGGAGTTGCAGATCGACTTAAGAAAGTATTTCAGGCTTTCACCCAATAATTACAACATGCTGGCCCTTTGGTCTATAACGGAATTTACGTCGGGTAATGCCCCTTATCTCGACTTGCCCGCCACTGCGTCCGACACGTATAATAACTTTGGCCGGGGATACGCCGAGCAGCGTTTCAGGGGTAAAGACTTATTATACCTCGAGGGTGAGTTTCGTTTCGGTATCTTAAAAAATGGTTTGATTGGAGGTGTTGTTTTTGCCAACGGCGAAACGTTCTCAGGCCTGAACACCGGTTTTCAACGAGTAGCCCCTGCCATCGGCACCGGCATACGGTTAAAAATAAATAAGCATTCCGACACCAACGTATGCATCGACTATGCTTACGGTGTGGGTTCACGCGGCCTGTTTGTTAACCTCGGCGAGAACTTCTAAGGGCGCCCATAGGGAATGGCTGATAAATTTCCTTTTGCCCTTTTTATATTATGCCCCTTCGGGGCAACCCGTTTGTAGAAAAAATACAAAAGAAAAATATTGCCCCAGAGGGGCTACCCTTTTTTACCAGGAAAACACATCCGATCTTCTGGCTAAAATTAATTTTGATGGTTGAAAGGGATTTCCCCGTAGCAGCCCATCAATTATTTACCGCATAAATTTCAAATTTTAAAGGATATTTGAAGCAAACTTGTTTCATTTGCATACCATTACACCGTCCGCTGATTAGCCAATCAGTTCGCCGGTATAACAACTCTTAAAACAACCGCTTATGGCCCGGTACAGTCTTACACTCGATCTGAAAGATGATCCGGCTTTGATTGCCGAATACGAACGGTACCATACCGCCATATGGCCCGAAATTCACGACAGTATTACCAGCTCAGGCATTACTAACATGGAGATATACCTGCACGACAACCGCTTGTTTATGATAATGGAAACCGATGAAACCTTCACCTTTGAGCGAAAAGCAGCCATGGATGGGGCCAATCCAAAAGTGCAGGAGTGGGAAGAACTCATGTGGAAATACCAGCAGCCGCTGAAAGGTGCCGGGAAAGGCGTGAAGTGGGTGCTGATGAACATGATATTTCAATTATAAACTTAATATGAACAGGAGATTATTGTTACTCGCGACGATGCTGATGCTAACTGTTTCGCCGGCTTTCGCCCAAAAAATGATCGGGAATGAAACCGATGCCGAAAAACAAAAACGGATGGAATGGTGGTCGGACGCCCGTTTCGGGATGTTCATCCACTGGGGGCTGTACTCCTTAGCCGCCCGCCACGAATGGGTAAAGCATAACGAGCACCTGACGAACGAGGAATATCAAAAGTATTTCCAGCAGTTCGATCCTGATCATTTCGATCCGCATAAATGGGCCAGGGCGGCAAAGGCGGCCGGCATGAAATACGCCGTGCTGACCACCAAACACCACGAAGGTTTTTGCCTTTTCGATTCGAAATACACCGACTATAAAGCAACGAACACCAAAGCCAACCGCGACCTGGTGAAGGAATATGTGCAGGCTTTTAGGGAAGAAGGCCTTAAAGTGGGCTTTTATTATTCGCTGCTTGACTGGCATCACCCGGATTACACCATGGACGATGTGCACCCGTTAGTGCAGGTCGATACATCGGAGGCCAACTACCGTCGTTTGAACAAAGGGCGCGATATGGCGAAATACCGGCAATACCTCCGCAACCAGGTAACCGAGCTGCTGACCAACTACGGCAAAATAGACGTCCTTTGGCTTGACTGGAGCTGGGACAAAGGCGCCAAACGCGGCAAAGGCGAGGACGATTGGGGTTCGGTTGAATTGCTGAAACTGGTGCGCAAACTGCAGCCGGGCATTATCGTGAACAATCGACTGGGCCTTGACGAATACAAAGACGGCGGCGATTTCCAGACACCCGAGCAGGTAAGCAGCGCGGAATTAGCCAAATACCGCGGCAAAACGTTCGAAACCTGCCAAACCTTTTCCGGGTCCTGGGGCTATTACCGCGACGAAAATACCTGGAAAACGCACCGCCAGCTGCTCGATCTGCTCATCACCTCGGTTAGCAATGGCGGCAACCTGATATTAAACGTGGGCCCCACCGCGCGCGGCGAATTTGATTACCGCGCCACCAATGCGCTCGACAGCCTTTCGTATTGGATGCACGCCAACAGCAAAGCCATTTACGATTGCACCTACGCCCCATCGAATTTTCAGGTACCGGAGGGCAGCAAGCTTACCTACAACCCCACAACACGCCGTTTATACATACATTTGTACGATTATCCGAAGGGAAAACTTATCCTGCGAGGCTATGGGGGCAAGGTAAAATACGCGCAGTTTGTAAACGATAGCTCGGAGCTGCTGTTTAAACCTTCGGACGCGAATACAGGCGACCTGTTACTGACGCTGCCTGAAAAGAAACCGCCATACGAAATACCAGTTGTAGAGCTTACGCTGGACTAAACGAACGACACATGTCATCGATAAAAAAAACTTTTTTACATATCCACCCGAAAGACAACGTGCTGGTGGCCCTGCAGGACCTAAAGGCCGGGATGGAGATAAACTTTGAAGGTGAAAAATTTCCGCTGACTACCGATGTGGCCGCCAAGCATAAGATTAGCCTGGTAGAGCTGCAGCCCGGCGATGAGATCCTGATGTACGGCGTCCTGGTGGGCAAGGCGGTCCAGCATATACCCAAAGGCGGTCCTATCACCACACAAACCATACGCCACGCGTCGAGTGAGTTTCGGCTCGGCAATCGTAAAATTGATTGGCATAAACCGGATATTAGTCATTTTGAGGGCCGCAAGTTTATGGGTTATCACCGTGCCGACGGCTCAGTCGGCACCGGCAATTACTGGATTGTGGTGCCGCTGGTATTTTGCGAGAACAGGAATATCAATGTTTTAAAGGAGGCGCTATCGGAAAAACTGGGCTATAAAAAAGCAAAGAATTACGAAAACGAAGTCGACCAGTTGATCAGTCTCTATCGCTCTGGCAAATCGGTCCAGGAAATCATCAACACCGATATGCAGGCTGGTGAACAAGCCGGTCATGCCGGCCGTCTGTTTAAAAATGTTGACGGTATTAAATTTCTCACCCACGAAATGGGTTGCGGCTGTACGCGCTCCGACGCACAAACCCTTTGCGGGCTTATCGCAGGCTATATTACCCACCCAAACGTGGCGGGCGCAACGATATTGAGCCTTGGCTGTCAGAATGCCCAGGTAAGTATCTTACAACAGGAAATAAAGGTGCGCGATGCCAATTTTAGCAAACCCCTCGTTATTCTTGAGCAGCAAAAAACAGGCACCGAGGCCGAGCTGATGCAGCAAGCCATTAAACAAACTTTCGCTGGGCTGGTGCAGGTTAACCAATTGGAACGGCAGCCCGCTCCGCTCTCCAAATTGTGTATCGGGCTGGAATGCGGCGGTTCGGATGGTTTCTCGGGTATTTCAGCCAACCCGGCGCTGGGTTATGTGTCCGATCTGCTGGTTTCGCTGGGTGGTTCAGTGATCCTCTCAGAATTCCCGGAACTTTGCGGCGTGGAACAGGAATTAAGCGACCGCTGCATAGACGAGGAAAAGGCTAATTATTTTATGAGCCTGATGAAAACCTATAACGCAAGAGCTGAAGCAGACGGATCAGGCTTCTATGCCAACCCCTCCCCGGGGAACATCCGCGACGGCTTGATAACCGATGCCATCAAATCGGCAGGCGCTGCGAAAAAAGGTGGCACGTCGCCCGTCACCGATGTGCTCGATTACCCGGCGAAAGTATCAAAACCCGGCCTTAACCTGCTTTGCACACCCGGCAGCGATGTGGAAAGCACCACGGCCGAAGTAGGTGCAGGCGCCACCGTGGTGCTATTTACAACGGGCCTGGGCACGCCCACCGGCAACCCGGTAACGCCGGTGATCAAACTGTCGACGAACACCAAAATGGCCGTTAAAATGCCAGATATCATCGACATCAACTGTGGTACCATTATAGAAGGCGAAGAAACCATCCAGCAGGCAGGGGAACGAATTTTAAATTATGTTATACAAGTGGCCAGCGGCGAGGTGGAACCCAAATCGGTAACTTTGGGGCAGGATGACTTTATTCCATGGAAAAGAGGTATTTCGTTATAAACCAATGCCGGGATGAGTGGCCTCAAGGGCGTCATCCTGCAAGAAATAGTAATCAAAGGAGTCGATGATTGCCCACGACCGCCAGACCGTCCTTGCGAGGAACGAAGCAATCGCTACACTTGCTAATCAATGTGTCAAATTTGGTCAGAACCACACCGCCGCGGGCGTTCTTGACAATAATCTGTAATAAAGAATAAAAAAGCATGTTCAAACTAACCAATAAAGTAGCAGTCATCACTGGCGGCGGCAGCGGGATAGGTAAAGCTATGTCGATACTTTTTGCCGCGCAAGGCGCCGAAGTTCATATCATCGAAGTAAACAGCGAAGCCGCAATCGACACCGTTAACGAAATAGTGGCCAAAAACGGCAAAGCCACCCGCCACACCTGCGATATCAGCAACCAGTTGCAGGTGATCGAAACCTTTTCCGCGATCAAAAACATCAATATACTCATCAACAACGCCGGCATTGCGCATATCGGCCGCGCCGATACCACCAGCGAAGCCGATTTCGACAGAATATACAACGTCAACATTAAAGGCGCTTACAACTGCCTTTTCGCCGGAATTCCATTATTAAAGGCAAATGGTGGCGGCGTCATATTAAATACAGCCTCTATTGCTGCGCATGTGGGCATCACCGACAGGTTTGCCTATTCCACCAGCAAGGGCGCCATCCACGCCATGACATTATCGGTGGCGCGCGATTACCTTGCGGAAAACATACGCTGCAACTGTATTTCGCCGGCACGGGTACACACGCCTTTTGTAGATGGTTTTATCTCGAAAAACTATGCCGGCCAGGAAGCGGAGATATTCGAAAAACTTTCAAAAACCCAGCCGATTGGCCGCATGGCGCAGCCGGTTGAAATCGCTACCCTTGCCTTATACCTTTGCTCAGACGAAGCCGGTTTTATCACCGGCTGTGATTACCCGATTGATGGCGGGTTTATTACCCTGAATAATTAACGTTCGTCAGTACGGTAGGAAGAAGGTAATCATCGTTATCAATATTTTGGCGGAGTCCAAATAATTAGAATTTTGCCAGTTGGGCCAATGCATTTTGCGCAACGGTAAGCGGCACAACCGGATTTTCGCCGTCTTCCAGCATCCATGCGGCGGACAACCCGCTCCATGCGGCTATCCATTGCAAAAGCCGCCTGAAATCCAGCCCGGCTTCACGGGCAACGAACGCAGATGCCTTCTCAAGCCTGGCTGGCGAGCTGGCGATTTCCGGCGTGGGGTTACAAAACAAGTTTGCAAAATCAAAGCCCCGTTCGCCTAACAACGCTTTAGGGTCGATAGCCAACCAAGTCCCCTTACCGGAGTGAAGAATATTGTCATAATGAATATCACCATGAAGCGCTACAATATCATTCGGATCACTTAATAAATAGGCTGCCATCTCGCTGCAACGCCTCAATGTACCACCGTGCTTTTCAGCAGCGGGTTCCAGGCTTCTAAACCAAATTGGTAAAGGTACAAGGTCCTTGTTTTGACGGCAGGGTGCTTGATGAAGCTTGGCTGCAACGCTGCAAATTATTTTATTCGCTTCATCTTCTTCACCCATCAGCACTATCTGTCGTAATGAATTTGTGCCCATGGCGCGTTCCATCAGCAGCGCCGAATCGTCATGCTGCAATACTTTAACAACCCCCGCGCCGTCCCAGCAAACCATTACTGCTGCGCCCCGGCGTTCTTCGTCGCACACCGGTATTTTTAGCATTGCCTTTTTATCGCCATAAATTACCGGCTGCAGCAAACTTGACTTCGTAGCGAATGCATCGCCGTCATCCAGCAGTTGCCAGTTGCGTTTTGCCTCATTTAGTCCTGCCGTCGCTTCGGCTAATTTCTTCCCGGTAATGACCATACTGATCTGCTTATACTGTCACGGTAATATTATGCAAACCCGTTTGTTAGTTTCATAAAAAAACAACAAGTTTGAATTTATAATTTGCTGCCCGATAAACCAAAAATTGCCCGTTAATATTCGCCGATTTCCTTCAAAATCATGATGAAAAAACTTGCCTTGCTTACGTTGCTGCTGTATTGCTGTTCAGCCAAAGCACAATCCAGTTACACCCCCACCCCAGATAACCTCGCAGCGAGGGAACATTTCCAGGATATGAAGTTTGGCCTTTTCATTCACTGGGGCATTTACAGTGAATTGGGCGCCGGCGAATGGGTAATGCACGACAAACAAATACCGTACAACAATTACAAGCGGCTGGCTGATTTTTTTTATCCCCAGGCATTCGACGCAAAAGCATGGGTGCAATTTGCCAAAAGGGCGGGCATGAAATACATTACCATCACATCGCGTCACCATGATGGCTTCAGCATGTTTGGCACCAAAGCATCGCCTTATAACGTGGTCGATGCCACTCCCTGGCATCGCGACCCAATGATGGAGCTGGCGCAGGAATGCCAGAAGGAAGGTATCGAGCTGCATTTTTACTACTCCTTATTGGATTGGGGCCGGCCCGACTATGCATTCGGCAGCCCGATCGTAAATGGCGAGCCGGTTAACGGTAACTGGCCCAGCTATATCAATTTCATGAAAAGCCAGCTTACCGAACTCATCAGTAATTATCCCGGCGTAAAAGGCATCTGGTTCGACGGTTATTGGGAGCGCACCAACGCCAACTGGCACCTCGACGAGATTTACGGCCTTATCCACAAGCTGAATTCATCCGTCTTAATAGGCAATAACCACCACGAAGCGGTTAAACCGGGCGAGGATTTCCAGATGTTTGAAAAGGACCTGCCCGGTGGCAACACCACCGGCTTTAGCGGCAAGTCGCAAATTAGCCAGCTGCCGCTGGAAACCTGCGAAACCATCAACAACAGCTGGGGTTTTAACATTAATGACCGGAGCTATAAAACCGTTAAACAGATCATCCAGTACCTGGTGAATGCTGCCGGAAACAATGCGAACTTTTTATTGAACGTAGGCCCTATGCCAAATGGAAAGATACAACCGGAATTTGCCGATACCCTGGCTGTGGTAGGCAACTGGATGCAAAAAAACGGCGAAAGCATTTACGGCACGCGCGGCGGCCTCATTCCTCCGCAGCAATGGGGTGTCATCACTTATAAACCGCACGTTTTATATGCACACGTTCTTAAAACACCCCGGCAGCCCTACATCTTCATCCCTTCGGTCGAGGGGAAAGTAAGCAAAGCGGTGTTGCTGGCCGATGGCAGCAAATTAAAGATCAAGCAGCAGCCCGAAGGCGTTTTTGTTTATACCGACGGGCTGACATTAGACCCGGTCGACACGATTATTGAACTGACAACCGATTAAAATATGAAGCTCATCAGATTTGGCGAACCCGGCAAAGAGAAAACAGGGATAATTATCGACGGCAAACGTTTTGATACCTCCGTCTTTGGGGAAGATTATGGTGAAGCCTTCTTTGAATCCGACGGGCTAGCGCGGCTAAGCGACTTTCTCAAAACGGCCAGGCTCCAGGAAGTACCTGCTAACCTCCGTTTAGGCAGCCCCCTTGGCCGGCCCTCCAAGCTCGTTTGCATCGGGCTGAACTACCGCGACCATGCGGAAGAAACCGGCGCCAAAATCCCAACGGAGCCGGTAATCTTTATGAAATCGACCACAGCCATCATCGGTCCATACGACGACATCCTCATCCCCAGGAATTCAAAAAAAACAGATTGGGAAGTGGAACTGGCCATCGTTATCGGCAAAAAAACAACCTATGTCGATGAGGCCGATGCCATGGATTACGTTGCCGGCTATGTACTGCACAACGATGTTTCGGAGCGCGAGTTCCAGATGGAACGCGGCGGCACCTGGGACAAAGGCAAAGGCTGTGACACCTTTGCACCCCTTGGCCCCTTCTTCGCCACAAAGGACGAAATACCCGACCCGCACCATTTACGCCTTTGGTTAAAAGTTAACGGCCAGACGATGCAGGATGGCAGCACCGCTAATTTCGTATTTAACGTACCCTACCTTGTATCGTACACCAGCCAGTTCATGACGCTGCTGCCAGGCGATATTATTTCGACCGGCACCCCCGCAGGGGTTGGCCTGGGTATGAAACCACCGGTTTATTTGAAAGCGGGAGATGTAGTTGAGCTGGGGGTAGATGGGTTGGGGGAATCGAGACAGGTGGTGAGAGATTATAAATGACTGATGTGCGGATGCCCCTTTGCTACAACTCGTTGCGACTAAATGCGCTTCGAAATCACCAGCTGTTTTTATTTCTTTTACTTCAGGATACGGTTTGCGATCCATGCAGGCTTCAAATCCTTCCTCAATAAGCCGCTGCTTTAAACGCTCCACCGTTTTGGTAGTAATTTGAAGTATCTGATCTATTGCTCATTGGATACTTTTTGACCATCGCCCCGTTCATCGCAATTGAGTAAAATACAAGCATTGCGAAATTGAAGTGAGCTGTGTTTCCCTTTGCTCATTACGGCTTCCAATTGCGCCGGTTCTTGGGGCGTTAGTGTTACCTTATAACGGACGATACTTTTTTATGGTAAAGTAATAATTTATATTATACAGACAAAATTAATTTGAGATAACACCAGGCCCTCACGCAGGCTTGCCGGTTCCCCCCCTTTCTTTTGCCGAGGCCTTTCTGCGGACGGGAGACATCTGATACTGCTCTCCGGGAACAAGCCATATGACTATTCATACCGATGATTGGGATCGATTGTAAAGTACTTATTTTATCCCCAAACCTTCGCCGAGACTTCAACGGCCAAAGTTTTATTGCGAGGTTAATGCAGGGTTAATGTTCTGTTTTTTGCTGAATTGATGGCCGTTTTTGCGGGGTAATGCGAGGTTAATGATAGTTTTTTTGCACCCCCCAGCCCCCTAAATGGGGGCTTCTGCAAGCCGATGCAGGGCATTTTCTACCGATCGTCACTTCGCTTAACACGGTGTTTTTAAAGTATTTAAGTAAATTTCATTAGCATAGAAGGTCGCCGGCGCCGGTTAATTTTACGGCATTACCTCATTTTTCAAGAATTTGCAAGCCGATGCAGGGGCAGCGTTAAGCGGGCGGCTATTGGTTGTACTCTGAGGTCGGACCAAAAAAGGATAAAATTCCATCTACCGTGTGTTTTTTGTCAGGGAATTTACCAATGATCGCATCCGGAACAAAAGTATTAGTATGTCAAAGAACTAATTATCAGCTTTTTATGGCTGTATCGCCAAGAAGACGCAGGGCAAATCAGGGTGATTTAATGCGAGGTTCGTGGTGATCTAATGTTGGGTTTGTGGTGAATTAATGATAGTTTCAAGGTGAATTATTGATATGTTGCTATGATCCTGTGTTTGGTTCGTGTCAGCTGTGTCAGGAGGACTCGCCAATTATGCAGCGCAGGGTCTTTTTGAAGTTTAGGTTAACCACAAAATTTGATTTGGCGGATATAGTCGTCGATTTCACCAAACGTTCCTATGGAACGTATCTGTCGGAAACTACATTTTCTACCAACCAGACGCCCCCGATGGGGCGAAAAACTAAAAAATTCGTTCCGTAGGAACGTTTGGTTGGTAGAAATCGCCAAAAAAAACGGCTTTTACGTTCCGTAGGAACGTTTGGTGATCGCCGAATTAACCGTGAGCGCGTGATATATGCGCCTCGATTTTATGGGTAAACTTAAATTTTCAAGAGATCCTGCGAAGACGAGACGTTAAACCACTCTTGTTGCTGCTTAATATTGTAAACCGCTCCAAAAATGCTAAACCGTTATGAGGAAAAAAAATCCGGTTTTCGTAAGGGTACAGTAACTGTAACGTCTCGTAACATTAGGAGTTACGTTACGAAATATTATCGCGTTGATTATGAGTGGCTTGACTATCAATTTATGGTAACGGAATTAGGTGCCTCATGGCCTGCATAGTTTGTTACCTGTCAGCGGCAGGTTGGGCGGTTAGTTACACCGGAGTCCTATGGACCAGTCGCCGGGGCACGGGAACTCCGCCTCTTTTGGCCTTTGCGCGGAATCTGGCGCCTGGATGAGAAACAGCACAGCAGCGTTGGAAAGGAAATATTATCGTGTCAAAAAATATTATTATTTTGTCTGCTTTAGATGAATTAAGCGGTCAATCAACTTAAATTCTTTTTGACATGAAAAAATTAATTTTGGCTCTATGCTGTTTTTTTGTTTTAAAAGCGGCATCAGCACAACAAATTATTAAGCTCGATATCGATTCGACAACGCTGGCTAACAAACTGGTGATCCCCAATTTAGACAACCTGGAAAAATTGTTAAATGCATCCCGAAAGGATTTCGCAGCAACCATGATCTCCCTGGGGTATGAGCTTTCAAAAGAGGATACCGATATTTATGTCCCGAAAACGTTGGATAATAGTCCGATCTTCGGGGTTATGAAAGCAGACCAGACGGTTTCCGTTGTATTTTATCAAACCAGCAGTTATCCCAGGCAAATGAAGGATGCTTTTGTGAGCCAATACCAAAATTTGGAGCATACAAGGGTGAAGGGTACGGATTCCTATGAATTTAAAGATAAGGATGGCAACGGGGACGTGAAAATTTTTTCCATGGCGTTTGATACGCCAAAAAAAAACGGCGGCTTTGTAATGCTTGTTACTGTTGATCAATAACCGGCCGGTGTTTGGTCTTCGTGAACACCATCGTTAATAGGAACAATGAGCAGCCGCCTATATTATATTTCTCTTTACGAGGCACAATACTTTTGCCGCCCTGCCTCAATGTAAAACTGTTTTGCGACGGGTTAAATTGCGTGGGGAGAATGGGATTTAACCAGGTTAGGGAAACCGGCGTAGCAATCCGTAGAGACTGGCTACGGACACCGTGGCCTGCATGGTTTGCTACCTGTAAGCGGCGGGTTGGAACCTCGCCTCTTTTGGCCTTTGCGCGGATAGTCATACCTGGAATTGGGAGTATCGCTACACACGCATAGATTGGCGGGGTTTAATTACCGGCAGGTAATTACCAACGCACATCTTTCTGATTTGATTCAGCTTTATCATTCTTCATTGGTAATATTGCTTATTAAAAATTTTTAATTTGATTCCTAACTCAAAAGTGCCGCTGGTATAATTGCTGATTGGCCCGCTTATAAGGTCGTAAGCAAAATTTATGGCCCAGGTTGGCTGGTCGAAAGCAACCCCAAGCCCAAAATTATCGTTGCTGTGATAAATCGCCTGGATAGCGAAATGATAGTCGTTCATTCTAAAGTTTAAGCCTGCGTCAAAAATATTGGTATACCCTTTTATCTGCCGGTAGGCTGCAAGCGGCTCAAGTGAAAGATCCCCTACGGTGTTATTGAAGGCTATTTTATAACTGCATGCTATAAAAAAAAGAGTACGGTCCACATCCTGCCGCTGCTCTGCCCGGTTAAAAACATTGATACCCAAATTGGGCAGCACAGCTTCAGCAAAAAAATCATTACTGGTGTAGGACAAGCCCAGGTCGCCGTCAAAATAAGCTGCTTGCTGGTCGTATTGCTGTAACTCGCTATCCGAAAGATCACCGATAATAGCAGCGGTGTTTAACCGGGGATCATTAATGCCCGCCGACAGCCCAAAATTTAGTTTCTGGTTCTGGTCGCTCAATGGCACATGATAAGCGTATGTTGCCATAGCACGTGTCTGGCGGAAAATTCCTTCCTGGTTATCAACTATGTTTAACCCCAAACCCACTTTGTCAGTGGCCTGGTATTCTGCAGTGAGCAATTCCATTACCGGCGTGCCCGGAAATGCGTCCCATTGCTGCAGGTAACCGAGATCGATATTAAGTCCCTGATCAAGACCGGCCATAGCCGGGTTGTTAATGTACCTGTTTTGATAATACATCGCCTGGAAAGGGTTGAGCTGCGCCTTGCAGGGGATTGACAGTAATAGCGCTATTGCTGTTATCAGCAAATAAGCACACCGGCTCCGGATATAACTTTCGGTTGTCTTTCCGTATTTTGCAGTAGTCGTCATTCTTTCTGTATTCATTATTTAATCCAAGAATCAGTTCCTGACGATACTGATAAAACCCTTAAATTGCCGTTGATTGGGCCCAAGGTCCACCACGTAATAGTAGGTGCCTGCGGCTAATGGCTTACCATTCAGCGTGCCGTCCCACGTGTTCTTGTATCCCGAAACATGAAACACCACCCTGCCGCCTTTATCAAAAACGGTGACGTTATTCTGAGGATATAATGCTATATCGTTAATTACCCAGACATCATTTTTCCCGTCACCGTTAGGTGTCAGCACATTATTTGAGGTAATGTCAGCCTCTGGTTCTCCGCGGTAAACAATCACCGTGTACGTGTGCGTGGTTACGCCATCCTGCGCGGTTATTACTACGGTGATGGTGTTGCTGCCTACAGCCAGGGGGATGGGATTTGATGCAGTTCCGCTTGCTGTTGGCATGCCATTTACGGTTATGGTGGCGGTGGTGTCTGAGTCAGTGGGTGTGGCAGTAATGCTCGTGGTTGAGTTGGATACGGTATCTGCGTATTCCGTAATGCCGCTGCTAAATGCCGGCGATAAAGTGCCCTCACTTACAGTCAGATCGATCAGGTTTGCATTTGAGCTGGGCGCCCTGATCACGTTTACGATGTAGGTATCTATCGTAACGCCGTCCTGGGCGGTAATTACCGTGGTTAGGATGTTTGAGCCGACAGCGAGGGGGACCTGGCCGGACGGGGTGCCGCTCGCCACCGGCTGTCCGTTCACGGTAATGGTACTATTAGCAGCTGTAGCGGTGGGCGTCAGGGTAATGGTTGTAGTAGCGTTAGATACACTATCCACGTAGCTGTTGGTGGTGCTTACAAAAGCAGGGTCAAGGCTCCCCACGCTCGGCGCCAGGTTAATAAGCGTTGCAATGCTCGAAGCCGGCTGATATCCAAACGTAATAATCGTGGTTGAAAAGCCGCTGGTGTTAAACGCTGTAACCGTATCTGTTACGGTGGTAAATGTATTGCTTACCGTACCGCTGATGGTACCGGTAGTGGAGTCGAACGTTAATCCTTGCGGCAGGGTGCCTTTCAGGTAATACCCGGCTAATGCAATTTTTCTTATCCGGCTTGCGCCGCCCAACCCCCATTCAGCAATATAACCAGTGCCGGTATTATCAATGCGCAAATAACAAGGCTGGTCAAATTGCGCGGCTGTTAGTATGCCATCGGCATTGCCCGGTGTTTGCGAGGGGCTGCCTGCCAATAATGATACGGTCCCGTCCGGCATCATAATCCGGATGTCGTTATTAAGGAGGTCCACAATATAAATAACGCCGCCGGGACCCATCTCCACGCCGGTACAAAAGTGGAAACGCGCTGTAAGGGCCGGGCCGTTTGCATAAAAAACCGAAGAAGTTGCACTGCCTGCAATGGTAGTTACCGTGCCATCCGGGGCAATCTTTCTAAGTTCACCATTAAAAGAGTCGGCTATGATCAGGTTCCCGGCAGCATCCAGCCTTGCATCTGACGGGCCGTTGAAGTGCGCTGCTGTCCCTGCGCCGTCGTTATATCCGGGCACCTGGTTTACGCCGGCAATGGTGGTTAACACGCCAGATGGGGAAAGTTTTACAACCTGGTACCCGTATTCAAGCGCAAATATCAAATTACCGGCTCTGTCAAAAGTTAAAGCCTGCGGATCAATTAACTTTGTCGTATCCGTATTATGGTAAACGGTAGTCACCAGCCCGCCCGGCGTTATTTTCCGGATGGCAGAGTTAAAACAGTCCGAAACGAACAGGTTTCCTGAAGCGTCAAAGGCCAGCCCATCGGGATAATTAAAACGCGCCGAGGTATCCTGGCCGTCGGTAAATCCTACAACTCCTGTATGGCTGCCGGCAAAAGTACTCACCACACCTGCGGGGGTTATCATCCGTATGGCATTGTTGCTGGCATCGGCAACGTATAAATTACCGGCGGCGTCTTTAGCCATATCCTGCGAGTTATTAAACAGCGCCTGCGTACCAACGCCGTCAACAAAGCCAGGCAATCCTGTCGGGCTGCCTGCGAAGGTAGTCACCTGGCCATATACCACTGCAGGCACTGCTCCCCCGGTATTTATGGGGCTTATCGTAAATGGGATTGTCCCTGTTACTGTTATTGCAGAAGGATTATAGGTTATGATGGGCGCCTGTGCAAAAACGTTTTGCACGGATGTAAGGCACAGCCAAATGAACATGCTTTTGAGTATGTGCTTCACTTTGTGAATGTATTAAGTAGCAATATCCTCAAGTTTTTTAATTTTTAACCGCCCGGTGTTTAATCAATTCAACCCCCCTTTTTGATAAGCACCCAATACAAACGGGATTGATGTCAACATGCTGATATTTATTGTTATATGATTAGTTTTTTAGTAGGCAATATACAAAAAATTGGTGAAGGGAAAAATTGAATGAACAGCAGGGCTTTGACGCTTAATAATATCCCTCCATACAGGCGTGCGCGCGGAACTTTACGCATGGAAGATGGGCGTATAGTTTGCTACCTGGCAAGGTAGGCTGGAAAGTTAATAGCCTGTTCCGGGGCACGAGAACTCCACCTCTTTTGGCCTTTGCGCGGAATGTCGCGGCTGGATGGGAACCACAGGTGTCATTACCCAAGGCCTTGGTATTTCCATCTAAAAAGTAATTTAGCACACACTCGGGATTAGCCTTCAAGCCATATAAATTTAGTTGCGTTTGACCTGTACCATGAGCGGCTCAAATCCCTGCTTTTTTGTGTAAATCCACTATAAACTTGTTCGAAATTAGACCCATGACCGACTCAAGCGCCTCTCAAGAAATTCAGAGGCGCTTTTTGTTTTAATGCTGATCCTGATAGTTTTTTTATGAATTAAGCTTTGTTATCTTAATCTGAGTAATTTTAGCTTTAAAACTATGATATTGCTACAGCATTATATTATCCTACTATGGCCAAACCAGTTATTGTTGAGAAGAAACTTTTTGCGGATGTAGTCAGGCTGATTGAGGAGAGTCGCTCACTTGTAGCTCAAACTGTAAACAGCACGTTGACTTTATTATACTATAAGATAGGCCGGAGAGTAAATGAGGAGATTCTTCTAAATAAACGAGCTGAATACGGAAAAAAGGTCATTTCTAACTTATCAAATTATTTGACGCTAAATTACAGCAATAATTTTTCGGAGAAAAACCTTAGAAGGATGATGCAGTTTTCGGAGGTTTTTCCTGATGAACAAATTGTCGTATCGGCGATACGACAATTGACCTGGACACATTTTATTGCATTAATTCCGTTGAAAAACGCAATACAAAGAGACTTTTATATGGAGATGTGCAAAATGGAAAATTGGAATGTGAAAACTTTACGCGGAAAAATCGATAGTATGCTATTCGAACGCACTGCAATCAGTAGAAAGCCGGATGAACTTATAAAACAAGAATTGAAAGCGTTAAGAGAAGAGAATACATTTACACCGGACCTCATATTTCGTGATCCATATTTTTTAGACTTTTTGGGGTTGAAGGATACGTATAACGAAAAAAATCTTGAAGACGCTATTTTGCGCGAATTGGAACATTTTATATTAGAATTAGGTCAGGGATTTAGTTTTATAGAACGGCAGAAAAGAATGATAATTGATGGCGAAGATTTTAAACTGGATCTATTGTTCTACCACCGAAAACTCAAAAGGCTTATTGCTATAGAATTGAAATTAGGGAATTTAAAGCTGGCTATAAAGGTCAGATGGAGCTTTATCTGCGCTGGCTGGAAAAATACGAAATGCAGGACGGTGAAAATGCTCCAATCGGGTTAATTCTTTGTGCAGAAGGAAATAGTGAACAAGTTGAATTGCTTCAATTAGATAAAGCCGGAATTAAAGTATCAGAATACCTTACCGAATTACCCAGCAAGAATTTACTTAAACAGAAGCTGCACGATGCACTTGAAATTTCAAAGAAAAGACTGGAGAATACTTAGCCTGCCCGCATCTTGCGGGCAGCGGGTCGGTTGGGGCAGACCGGCATAATTTGCTACATGTCAGCGGCGGGCTGTACAGTTAATTACTCCATAGGAGTCCAATGGACCTGTCGCCGGGGCACGAGAACTCCCCCTCTTTTGGCCTTCGCGCGGATTCTCGCCCAGATGGGGTTTTGACGCCCAATAAAAAAACCACTCACTATTCACCACTCACTACCAATGGATAAACGAAAAAAAATGGAAATTTATACGGCCAAAAAAGACATTGATTTTATAAACCCTAATCAACTATTATTTGATTTTCTTATAAAAAAGTAACTTAACAATTTTTAAAATAGGTCAACCTATTTTAGGCATGCACAAACTGCCAACTGCCTACTGCCAACTCACTCCGTTTTCAAACTGCTCACCGGGTTGGCCAGCGCCGTTTTAATGCTTTGGAAACTTACCGTGAGCAGCGTTATGAGTATTGCGCCCAGGGCTGTTGCGGCAAATATCCACCAGGAAAGCCCGGACTGGTATTTATATTGCTGCAGCCAGCCGTTCATGAAATAGATGGCTATGGGAATGGCAACAGCCAGCGCAATGATCACCAGCAGCGCAAACTCTTTGGACATTAGCCGCCATAAGCTGAAGACAGATGCCCCAAGCACCTTGCGGATGCCAATTTCTTTTGTGCGCTGTTCGGCCATAAAGGACGCCATGCCAAACAAACCCATGCAACTGATAAAAATGGCCAGGATGGTAGCGAAGCCGGCCAGTTTACCAATGCGCTCTTCGAAGTCAAATTTTTTGGCATACTCGGTGTCCGTAAATTTATAGTCAAACGGGCTCGCGGGGTCGAAACGTTTAAAAACAGCTTCAATTTTATCGAGGGCCTGCCGGGTGCTCATGCCGGGGTTTATCCTGATGTCGGTAAAACTTCCGGGGTATTGCAGCAGGTAAAACATCGTTGGCCGAACGGGATCGTATGGCGAATCCATCACGATGTCTTTCACTACGCCGATGACCCTATAATTTTTATCCCATTTTATAATTTCGCCAACAGGGTTTTTCAGTCCTGTAAATTTTACCGCGGCTTCATTTAGTATCATCGCGGATGAATCGCCTGGGTAGTCCCTGGATAGGTCGCGGCCTTCTTTGATTTTCCAGCCAATGGTTTTACCAAATTCGGGCGATACCGGTACCGTGCCAAAATCATCCTGCAAATTAGGGTCCTTACCTTTCCAGGTGATGCCCTGGTTGTCTGACATTAGATCGGTAACCGGGCTCTCGGACTCGGCCGCTTCCGATACCGCTCCCGACTGCAGCAATTCGTTCCGAAATGCCTCAAAATGGTTAGGAATGTCCGGCGTTCTCATGGCTACCTGTACCAGGCCGCTCCTGCTATAGCCTACCGGTCTGTTTTTGGTAAACTGCACCTGCCTGAAAACCACTATCGTTCCAATAATTAGGGTCACCGAAACCACAAATTGCAATACCACCAAAATTTTGCGTGGCAACGATGCCAGGGGGCCCGCTTTGTAAGTCCCTTTCAACACCTGCACCGGTTGAAATGAGGAAAGATAAAAAGCCGGATAAGACCCGGCAATTACGCCGGTTATCAAACTGAAACTGATACCCAACAGCCAAAAAACCGGGCTGCTCCATAATACCGCCATCCTTTTACCGGCAACCTGGTTAAACCAGGGCAAAGCAAGTGTTACCAGCAATACAGCAAGCAGGAAAGCGAAAAATGCAACCATTACAGACTCGCTGAAAAACTGGACTATCAGCTGGCTGCGAATCGAGCCGGCCATTTTGCGGATGCCCACCTCTTTTGCCCGTTGCTGCGACTGCGCAGTGCTCAGGTTCATAAAATTGATGCAGGCCAGCAGCAATACAAAAACGCCGATGATACCAAACAGCCATACCAACTCGATACCGCCGCCTGTGTTGACGCCATTTTTAAACTCCTGGTACAGGCGCCACCTGCTCATGGGCTGCAGAAACAGCACCGCTTTGAACGATACGCCAAGCAGGTCGTGCTGAGCGGCCAGGCCCCGTAGTTTCAGATCTTTTATTTTTGCAGCAACATGGTTTATATCGGCGCCCGGCTGTAACTGTGCATATATTAGCCATGAATCGTTGGCCCATATATTGACGAACGCTTTAACGTCCGGGTCCGAGGCCACGTACAGGTCCCAGGGGGCAATAAAGGCCATATCGTTCAATGTAGTATTGCGCGGCAGATCCTCATAAACGCCGGTAACTTTAACATTCAGCCGGTTGTCAATTTTCAGCATCCGGTCCATCGGGTTTGCACCGCCAAAAAGCGACCGTGCAAGCGAAGCCGACAATAAAACAGATGAGGGATCCTTTAAGCAGGAGCGGTTACCGCGCAGCATTTTTAACGTCAGCAGATCGGGCGCTTCCGGCTGCATAAAATTGCCCTTCGATGTCAATTTTTTATCACCATTGGCAATAACATGTTCCTCTGCCCAGGTCGACAGTACCACATACTTAAAAGCGTCCTTATAGTCGTTGCGGAGTTTTATCCCAAGCGGTATCGGTAAGGCGCGCTTGGTGCCAACGTCGCCGTTGGTGGTCTGGTGCTGCATTACCTGCACAATGCGGTCATAATGCGCATGGTATTTATTATACGACAACTCATCCCATATCCATAAACTAATCAGTATGGCTACCGCCATGCCAACCGACAAACCGGTAATATTGATAAAGGAATGTGTTTTATTTTTTAACAGGTTTCGCCAGGCGATCTTTAAATAATTCCTAAACATAAAGTTGCGTTTTAATTTTTGGGGAGCCCAATTTGACAGGCTTCCCGAACGCAATATTACCGGCCTTATTCGTGGCACGGTGGCCAACTTATTATTTGGCAACTCTTTTTTTAGGCTGTTCTTGTATTCCACCGGGGTTTTGCCGGTCATTTCTTTAAACACGCGGTTGAAAGTTCTTTGGGAATTGAATCCCGACTCATAGCCGATATGCAGCAAGGTAAATTTATCATAAGCCGGATCATGCATTTTTCGGGCAACATCCCGCACACGGAACTCGTTGATCAGATCATTGAAGTTCTTTTCCAGGCCCACATTGATGATCCTCGAAAGATCATGCGGATGAATATTTAATTTGACAGCCAGTGTGGTCAGCGTCAGTTCGGCATCTTCGTAAAGCCGGCCTGCAGCAATGGCTTCTTTTAACCTTCTACCTTTTTCTTTTGCGTCCGACCTGTCAATTATTGGCATTGATAACCGGAGGTTGCCATCAGGCTTTACGATCGCGTTAATAGCCGTTACCATCAGCACCAATGCAATTACAAAACAGAAAGCATCACTTACTATTGCTAACAGGCAGAGCAGGCTTATCAGAAGCAAAGCGCCGTCAAGTCGCCGGAATGCAAAACGTGGCCTGTCCATTAACACAGGGCGTAAACGGGCGTAAAAACCCTCTATGAGCCGATGCGAAAAATATAAATAGACAATCACCGAAATTAAAATTAACCAAACCGGCAGCCAATAACCAACCAGCAAGATGGAAAAATGAAACAGATCGATTCCGCGGAACCGCAGGTCGGGGAAAGTGAGTTGTCGTACATAAAAATATAAGAACGGACCAAGCCCTGGTAAAAAAAACGTTGCAAGGCCGCCGGTTTTCAGTACCACCACTACCAGGGCTGAACTTAAGAACAGGTTGGCTGTTTGGCCGGCCTTTGTTATGGATAATAAAAGCAGCGCGATGGTAAGTCCTGTGAACAGGGTCCCCAGCGACGCCAGGTCATAAAAAGCGATATGAGATAAAAAGGGGGTCAAATAGGGTCGGCAATTTCAATTTTCATTCCAAATTTATCAATTATTTGATTGTCATTAGTAAACAGGCTTTATCATTGCCGCCATAGCCAAAGCATATTCGGCAGCCATCCCCTATTCGCCTGTGCCGCCAGGATAGCCCACAGCCGGGATAAAAAGTAAAGGTTATGCAAGCGGGAAGCCTTACGATAGTCGGACTACTGGCATAGCGCATCCGTAGATGGAATTTGCGGACAGCGGGAAAAGGCTGTATGAAAAGTTGCTGTTAGTAATTGCTTGTTATCAACTCCTTTTACCAGGGAAATCGCTTTTAAAAAATTTGCTTTTTAACTTTTCATTTTATGCCCCGTAGGGGTAAAACGTTTGTAGCACCTAACCCAACCAATTCTTATTGCCCCGTAGGGGCTACCCTTTTTTATCAGAAAAACCTATATGTCTTCCGGCTAAAATTAATTTTAGAGGTTAAAAGCGATTTCCCTGCTCCTTTTACCTATTTTTACTTAAATTACATTTGTAATAATATAAATATGGAAGAAACGCTTGTAATAAAGATAACTAATAAAAAGGCGGTGAAACTTCTGCACGACCTGGAGGAATTAAACCTGATTAAAATATTGGACGAAACGGTCAGCCCTACTGCGATAAAATTGTCTGATAAGTACAGAGGTGGTTTTTCAAAAGAAGATGCCAAAAGCTTCAACGAGCATACCCAAACACTGCGCAAGGAATGGGACGATAATTAATTGACAATAACGTCATCTCAAACTATTTTTCGGGTTTATTGAATAAAAATGGAATGGATTTCATTGCCGGGGTGATTGATCAAACGCCTAACATTCTGTCGTTACGGAAATAGGAGCGCTATGATGGATCAATCCTGAAAAAAACAAAGAAAAAATTATAGAAGAGTTTATTCACGACTCAAACGTTTTGGCACTTACCCCGGATATAGTTAAGCAATGTATTGTAATACGGAGGGAAAAGAAAATCAAAACGCCGGATGCTATTATTGCGGCTACTGCTATTATCCACTCACTTACCTTATTAACCAGCGATGCCGATTTTCAGAATATCAAAAACCTAAATGTTGAAGACCCTGCTAAATTATAAATAGTAAACGGGGGTTGGGGTTCGTGCGGGAAACATTGCGGTAGTCATACTACACGCATAAGCATCGGTAGATGCATTCTGCCGACATCTGGATGGCGCCAAGCATGGTTTGTTACCTGTCGGCGGCGGGTTGGGCAGTTAATTACTCCATAAAGAGTCCCATGGACCTGTCGCCGGGGCAGGAGAACTTCACTTCGTTTGGCCATTGCGCGGATGTCGCGCCTGGATGGGGGAATTGACGGTTTGTTCCGGACACTGCCGATAGTTATCCCGACATCATGCTGCGCAGGTAGCCTGAAATAAAATGTAGCGGGAAGGTATAACGATATTGTCAAAGAACGTGATTGAAAACGGGACTCCCGTTTTGTGATTAGTTCTCGCGCTCCGCTACCTCCTTCGCTACCTCCTTCGCTACCTCCTTCGCTTACAGCTACGGCGGTCGAGTACAGCTACGGCGGTTGAAGACGGCTACGGCGGTCATGCCTAATATTGGTAGTTTATGCTACCTTAATGCTACTTTTTTTTCCTGTTTAGTACCGATTATTGGCAGCTAATGCGAGGTTAATGCTAGTTTTTTTGTGTGGTTACTGCCGATTATTGGCGGCTAATGCGAGGTTAATGCTAGGTAAAAAAGGCCGCCGAACGTTCCAGGTCAGCCCCATGATAAGCACTTAAGTATTTGATTATGTGCTTTTTAACAAAACATATTTAAACTAAGCTATCGCCAAATAATCCCCAAAAAACTTTCGATAAAAAGATAGTTTTTTAAGAAGCCGGGGATACAGCGGGGAATCGTATTTAGAAAAAAAGAACGAAGTGTGATTTGCTATTTTAAATTGCTAACAAATGTAGCATTTTAAAAGCAGGCTGTCAAGGGATAGTTTTCAACATTGCGGTGAGATATGAGAATGTGAGATGTGAGATGTGAGATGTGAGATGTGAGATATGAGATATGAGAATGTCGGGCAAAGGCCAAAAGTGTTGGCTTCCCGTGCCCGGGGACAAGTTATTGTTGTCCTGTGCTTCGGATACAAAGTTGCCTTTCATTGAGGGGCGAGGGAAATAGAGGTGTACTACGCCTGCCAGCGGATAATTTTGGTTGAACCGATGATACTGTGATTGCATAGTTTGTTACTCCGTGGGAGTCCTGTGGACCTGGCAGCGGGGGCGTGCACAGTTCACAACTCCTTAGGAGTCCTTATGGACCTGTCGTCGCGGCACGAGAACTCCACCTCCTTTGGCCTTTGCGCGCAATCGCGTGCCTGGAAGAGGACTCCACTTCTTTTGGCTGGGGTCGTGTGCTCGTGCGTGGGATGGGAGTATGAACCGGCACACCAAATCATATAATTTTGGCTATTTTTGGTTTTACTTTGAACCTATTATTGGATAATGGAACTTCAGCCCCTCCCATACAAACAGCTTGTTAGTCAAATTGGCGATTTGCTGGCAATCGGCAGAGAGAAAGCCGCCGTGCAGGTAAATACCATTTTGGTGCATACCTATTGGGAGATCGGCAGGTATATTGTTGAATTTGAGCAAAAAGGGAATGAAAAAGCCGAATACGGCAGCCAATTGTTTGAGAGGCTTTCTAAAGACTTGACAACTGCCTATGGCAAAGGGTTTACCGCTCAAATCTTTCCTATATGCGGGCTTTGTATCTGTCATTTTAAAAACGTGAGACACTGTCTCACAAATTGACATGGAGCCACTACTTTGAAATATTAAAGGCCGATTCTCCATTGGAAATAGGATTTTACGCTAAACAGGCCGAAAAGGAACGCTGGAGTGTAAGGGAATTGAAACGCCAGATGAAAAGTTTGCTGTTTCACCGTTTGGCTTTAAGTACCGACAAAAAAGGTGTCCTTAAATTGGCCAACCAGGGCCATGAGGTGCAACAACCGGAAGATTTGCTTAAAGATCCATTTGTGCTGGAATTTTTAAATATCCCTCAGCAACACCAATACCTGGAAAGTGAATTAGAAGAAAAGCTAATCAGCAACCTCCAGCAGTTTTTACTGGAGCTCGGCAAAGGCTTTGCTTTTATCGCCAGGCAATATCGGATGAGCATCGGGGGAAAACATTTCCGCGTTGACTTGCTCTTTTATCACCGGATACTTAAATGTTTCGTTTTGATTGACTTAAAACGCGGTGAACTTGATCACCAGGACATCGGCCAGATGAATCTTTACCTCAACTATTTTAAAAAAGAAGAAGCTGCCGAAGATGATAACCAACCGGTGGGAATTATCCTGGCTGCGCACAAAAACCATATTTTGGTGGAATACGCCACTGAAGGCATAACCAATAAAATATTACTGGCAAAATACCAACTATACTTGCCCGATAAAACCCAATTGGAACATGTTCTAAATAAATTGCTTGACGAATAAAACAGAAATAATGTTGCTATCAGCGGCGAGTTGGACAGCTAATTACTCCGGAGTGGACCCGTCGCCGGGGCACAAGAACTCCACCTCTTTTGGCGTTTCAGCGGATTCGCGCCTGAATGAGGGGGTGAATGTGAAAGACCCGCGCGAAGAAAATGGAGACGCAGTCTCCAGGCATATTCGTCCGAAGTTGGAAACTTCGGACATCGGGGTGTACTACGCCTGACAGAGGATAATTTTGGTTGAACCGATTATACTGTGATTGCATAGTTTGTTACCTGGCAGCGGGGGCCTGGACAGCTAATTACGTGCCGCCGGGGCACGAGAACTCCACCTCTTTTGGCCTTTGCGCGGAATCTGGCGCCTGACCGGGGAATATTTATCAATCAGGTTGTGTACTCATAGTTTTTTATTAGGTAGTTTTAGGCATCCAACTAAACATAACGATACAAAATTATGAGAATACTAATTGCCAGCATAGCCATTGCTGCCGTCTCTTTGACTTCCTGTAAGAGCAACCCTCGCCCGTCTGCGACAGGCAGCGATAGTACCGTGAAAAAAAATAAACAAACTGCGTTAAATGCCGTGATTGCAGTGAGCAAAAGAGATATAGATGGTATGTTGAAAGATTGCACAGACGGCTATACCGACTTTGGGGACGGCAGCGCGACACCCCTGACCAATCGGGACTCCCTTAAAGCCGCTTTCAAAGAGTTTTTTATGGCCTGTCCCGATTTTACCGGTAAAAATCTTGTTGCCGTGGCCGACAGCAGTATTGTTATTGTAACAGGTGAATGGAGTGGGACTTTTAAGCGCGCTTACGGTCCGTTTAAACCAAGCGACAAGTCGTTCAAAATACCAGAGGCTGATATTTATACTTTTGATGACAATGGTAAGATCATTTCTCATCGGTCAATTCAATCGGAAGCCACAACGATGTACCAGTTAGGCGTACTGGTGCCGGCAAAACAGTAATGATCTTATAGGCTTGTGACTTTAGCCGCCGCACTACGGGTAGCCTTTCAGGTTGTGGTTCGGGTTTTGGTAACGAACTACGCAGGCAAACTACTTCAGCGAGAAGGCGGGCTACCTGTCAGCGGCGGTTGAAGACGGCTACGGCGGTCATGCCTAATATTGGTAGTTTATGCTACCTTAATGCTACTTTTTTTTCCTGTTTAGTACCGATTATTGGCAGCTAATGCGAGGTTAACGCTATTTTTTTTGTGTGGTTAATGCCGATTATTGGCGGCTAATGCGAGGTTAATGCTACGTAAAAAAGGCCGCCGAACGTTCGAGGCCAGCCCCATGATAAGCACTTAAGTATTTGATTATGTGCTTTTTAACAAAACATATTTAAACTAAGCCATCGCCAAATAATCCCCAAAAAACTTTCGATAAAAAGATAGTTTTTTAAGAACCCGGGGATACAGCGGGGAATCGTATTTAGAAAAAAAGAACGAAGTGTGATTTGCTATTTTAAATTGCTAACAAATGTAGCATTTTAAAAGCGGGCTGTCAAGGGATAGTTTTCAACATTGCGGTGAGATGTGAGATATGAGATGTGAGATATGAGAATGTCGGGCAAAGGCCAAAAGTGTTGGCTTCCCGTGCCCGGGGACAAGTTATTGTTGTCCTGTGCTTCGGATGCAACGTTGCCGCTCATTCGGGCGCGATGTGCATAGGGAAATAGAGGTGTACTACGCCTGCCAGCGGATAATTTTGGTTGAACCGATTATACTGTGATTGCATAGTTTATTACTCCGTGGGAGTCCTGTGGACCTGGCAGCGGGGGCGTGCACAGTTCATTGCCTGCCATCGCGGCACGAGAACTCCACCTCTTTTGGCCTTTGCGCGAAATCGCGTGCCTGGAAGAGGACTCCACTTCTTTTGGCTGGGGCCGCATGCTCGTGCGTGGGATGGGAGTATGAACCGGCACAGCAAATCATATAATTTTGGCTATTTTTGGTTTCACTTTGAACCTATTATTGGATAATGGAACTTCAGCCCCTCCCATACAAACAGCTTGTTAGTCAAATTGGCGATTTGCTGGCAATCGGCAGAGAGAAAGCCGCCGTGCAGGTGGAAGCGGAATTACCTGATGGGTCAGGAGAAGATAAAAAATTATATGGCAGGCTGGTCTATGATGAGGCGGAAACGGGAGCGGGCCTGAGGGTGGTGATTTTTCAACCTGTTGAAAATGGTGCCCCGGTTGACGATGTGCAGCTAGTCATTCCTACCATGTACATTTCCAAATGGAATGGGCGCGAAACGGATTGATAATAAAATTACGCTGTCGCAGGGCCTCCAACGGGACCCTGCGTTGTATTTCCGCCTGACCCCGGCAGCCTCGGCCTGGGTTGACAGCCAATTGCACGGATGGAGACGCTTATCCCCATGGCACGCGGCGCAAGCAAAATTATGGGAATTAATAGTATCTGAATTGCGCTTCATCAATAAGCAATTCGTGTTCGATTGCTCAAAAGTGTTTGGATTGGTAACAACCTTTGGTTATATTATAATAATAACTTTACTCAAATAATTGGAAATGGAACCAGAAAATTCAGAGGATTGCCCTTGTGGCAGCGGTAAGAAATTTATAGAGTGCCACGGCCGCGAGGATTTTGGAGAAGAATCTGAAGGAGAAAATTTTACAGTTGATACCGATGCGATAAATGATTTTATAAGAAGCTATGACAAGTCTCAGCTTTTAAGCATATCGGCAGGGTTGCAATTAAGCCCAAAAAATCACGGAAAAAACATAAGATTGGAAGAATTCACAGATGATATATTACGTCAGGGAATCAAAAGCGATCAACGAGCAACCTACGAAGACATACAAGCGTTTTTTGAAAAACATCTACGTTTTGACAGTATGGAGGACCCCACAGTAAACCACTTTGTAGAAAATGTGGTTTTCTATGGCGGCAACTACCGGGTTTTACCGGGAATCAACACTGATGCAACTGAAATTTTAAGTGGCTTTTTGGAAAGCATCTTTACTGTTGACAACTCTCTTTCTGACACATTCAAAGAGAAAGTAAGACAAGCTTCATTCTTGATACTGTTAATCAGCGAGACCATGATTAACCAAACCGGATTGCCCCGATACACTATAGAAGATGAGGATGATGATCCTGTTTTTGTCCCAGACTTTGAAGCCCTTAAAGATTTGATATCAGCGGTGCGTTTTGAAAAACCTTACTTGGAAAAAATGTCTATTTATTGGCAAATTCCCACTGAAGCCATTAATGAATTTTTAATTAACGACGCGGATTTAGGCGAGAGCCATGATCCTTACGAGTCCCCAATATTTTCGCGTCCATTTTATGATGTTGGTGATGAAATTATCTGTATAGTTCCAGCCACGCTATCCAAAGCAATAGCGGATTATATCAAGAGATTGTCGACTGAAATGGGCGAGCAGCAAAATTTGCTTACTGCCTACCATAATTGGCAATGGCATAAATTTCTTGAATACGCTAATGAAATGGGGTGGTCAGAAACAGATATTAATTTACCCGAAGCTGCCTCACCCGAAAGGTTTATGGAAAGTGTTTTCCGAATAGACCAGGACAAACTGGCGTATGTCCAATTGATAAAAGGAACTATAGGCTCCGGTTATGATTCCACAGGATTTATCAAGCCAATTGATCCGTCGGCGCCAAAACAGGAAACCATTAATGAGCGGAATGATGTCGTTGTAAATTACCTGAACGCCTTAGAGAAAAAACAGCGAATGAAAGTGTTTACACTTTTTGTTGCTGGCGGGATCGGCGGCATGGCTATGTTCGCCTGGCCAAAACCGAAGGAAGGTAATCAAACATTGTTTTTTTCCTTCAGCGATTTTGAGAAGATAATTTTTGAGGGTGGTTTAGAACCTTTATCACTTTGGAAATTTGCAAAGGCCTATGGGCGGGCTGCCCAGGATACTCAGTTTATGCCTGCTGCATCTTCACTTGACCTGTATGTGCTTTATCTTGAAAACAGGGGGTCAATGCTGCCCCGTGACGAGAAACCTGATCTGATGACCTTTATGGGAATAGGAACAGATTACCAACGCAGTGTGATCTCCTATCGTGATGAACATGCGGCAAGAAGATACTCCGATAGTAAACCTATTGATGTTCCCGTAAGACGAGGTAGCAGATATGCGCCAATTTACCGCCAGCAGCAGCCTACATCAGAAAATGTGAAGCTGGTAGAAGATTACGTTTTCCCATGTTGGGTAGTTAATCAGCAAGCTGACAATAAGGCACAACATAGCCAGGCAGGCCTGTATACAGAGGCCGTCGCTTTTTGGATCTTAAAATTTGCGAATGTGCTTAAAAGCAGGTTAAATAAAATCGGAAGCCTGCCTGTTGAAATACGGCTGGATTTGGACAAACGACTGCTTAATGAAATGAATGTTTCAGACTGGCCGGAAGACGGGCTGCCGCAATTGTTAGAATTTACTGTAGAAGGGCGTGTCATAACTGTCGAAATGCCGTTGGCCTTAATCCCTTCACTTGCAGAGGAACATAACCAGGGTGAAAGAACAATCATGCGCACCGTTCTGAGTGGGCTTAATATCCTCCTTAAGAAGAATCAACAGGAAATGTTTACAGAAGCTGAAATCGAAAAAATGATCGGTGATGGGATGGCTCCTGACAACGCAAAAATGATCCTTATTGGCAATAGTAACGACAATCCCATATTGGATACGAGAGGAACTGGTTTCAGAAGACATTTATATGAGGCAGACCAAGCACTTGTCGATGACTACCTAATCCCCAATTTAAACCTCCCCGAATCCATACCTGAAGTCATCAAAACAACTAAAGAAAAGAACAAGCTTTGCATGACAATAGTTGATTCTCTAATCAACCAAATCAGGGGAAAAATATCAGGGTTTAATTTGCATTCACTGATGAAGTGGTTGATTACGTTGAATGAAAGTTTAATACAAGAAGATGCAGAAAATGACTTACGATTACCCCACCAGGTAGCCTGTTACAGCGACTTCCCGACGGCAGTGGCTGACCTTCAAAAGAAGAATGGTGAAATTATTCCAACATCACTGGCATGTCGCTGCCTGATCGAATTTATTGCTGCTGAGCCACCGTCAGGTTTGCGACCAATCAACCTAGATGAAATGGATGAGTTGATCGCATTAATGTCTGAAGTAATTCACTATGCAAACATCGCCGATTCCATTGCGCTTGGTTTGAACGACCCTGAAATGGGTATTATGCCTTCGGGGAGGCTGTTTGTTTCTCACGAATTTTTTGAAATCTATCTAAGCCCATTTAACCTTGCACGAACTGAAAGTGAAGTGCATGCCATGTTGCAAACTGAAGAAATTACACCAGTTGAAAGCGACGGAAATACCCTCGTAAATAATGCAACAACCGATAACGCATTTCTAGAAGAATGGGGTGTAACATTAACTACCCTTACTGCTATTTGCGGCAACCTTATTAAAATGGGCATGGCTGCCGGAGAATCGTTTATGATCATGGTCGAGGAGAAATTTGTGCTTGAAATAGGAAAAGATTTTGTCACGCCAGTAAGTGAAGAACAACTATTGAAGGGATTGCAACTGCTAACGTTGGAAAGACGGGACGCTTTAGATAAAGCGCCGGATGGCTTTAGCAATAAAGACATCATGCCCTGGCGGTTTAACCGGGCTTTAAGTTATAACCGCCGGCCGCTTATAAAAATTGTGCACCCTGATAACGGTCAAACTTTTTACCTTTGGGGATTCCGGCATACATTAAAAGCTTACCACAATTTAACCAGTTTGATCACAGGGGGCAGATTGGTGGTTCAAAAAGGTGGCCCTATAGAAAAGGATGTACTCACTCTTTTCCGCCATAGAAAGGGAAAGCGCTATCGGCAACAGGTTATGACGTGGCTAAAAATGAAGACGGGATTAGAGGTTATCGATTATGAGGTGACTATCCATGAAACTGGCGTGCTGATAGCAGACCGCAATTATGGAGACGTGGACATTATGGCCATTGACCATGACAAAAAAATCATTTATGCTATTGAGTGCAAAAACACAGTTAGCGCGCGTGCCATTCATGAAATGAAAACTGAGTTAGATAATTATATAGGAAAAGATGGAAAATCCGGGCATATTCAAAAACATCTGAATCGAGATAAGTGGCTAAAAGCTAATAAAGATCAACTAACCAAATTTGTAGAAGAACCTAAAAATTATCAGATCCATTCCATCGTGCTTACATCTAATGTGATCCCTGTGCTATATCTGGCAAAAAACAAATCAGCATTGTCTATTTTCTCATTCCCCGAATTGGTGAGAAAGGGATTTAGTTTTATTTCCTCTAACAGCTAACCGAGTGCATCATTGTTTACGTCCTCGCAGTATATCCATCGAACCCTGCGCTATATCCACCTCGCCTTACCCCGGCAGCCTCGGCCCGGGTTGACAGCCAATTGCACGGATGGAGACGCTTATCCCCCGGCATGCGGCGCAGGGTCTTTCGGAGATCCTGCGGGAACGAAGAGGGTTGAGGAACTCACGAGCCGGATAACTGAAGGTTTGATCAAAATATATGGCTTCGCTGTGAAGTTAAAATCTTAAATTGCGGATCAAGTGATTGTCAGAGGGGCTCTTAATCGTATAAAAGGGCTTTTCAGAAAGAAAAAACGTAAACCGCAACAGAAAATGATGCCTGGATTTTTAAAATATTCGGAGATAATCGAACAACTGAAACAGAAGATCAGGCAGGCGCGTGTACAGTCGATTATCACGGTTAACACCCATATGCTGTCTATTTACTGGGAAATTGGCGATACTATTGCCAGGCAGGAGAAAGAAGAAGGATGGGGTAAGAAAATTGTTGAAACGCTTGCAAAAGACCTGAAAGCTGAGTTTCCGGAAATGAAAGGATTTTCACCACGAAACATTCGGTATATGCGTGATTTTGCGCTTGCCTACCCCGATTTTGTAATTTTGCAAGCGCTGCCTGCAAAATTAGATGCTGGCGAAAACCTAAAAGAAAGTGAAGTTTTGCAAGCCCAGCTTGCAAAATTAACGTGGTACCATCACGTTACACTTCTTGATAAAGTAAAAGATCTCAGGGAGCGACAGTTTTACATCAATCACACGGTTCAAAACGGGTGGAGCCGGGATATAATGGTGCACCAAATTGAAAGTGGTCTTTATAAAAGGCAGGGGCAAATTACCAGCAATTTCAAACACACCGTTGCACCGGATCAGTCTGAGCTAGTCCAGCAGCTTTTTAAAGATCCGTATAAATTTGACTTTATTTATTTGGGGCAACAGTCCAAGGAGCGGGATTTGGAAGACGCGCTTATTAATCAGCTGAAGAACTTCCTGATCGAACTGGGACAATGGTTTGCATTTATGGGTCGGCAATACCGCGTTATGGTTGGAGATAACGAGTATTTCTATGATTTACTATTTTACCACACCCGCCTGAAGAGATATATCGTTATCGAGTTGAAAATAGACGAATTTAAGCCGGAATATAAAGGTAAGATGGAGTACTATCTTACAATAGCAGATGAACAACTGAAATCTGCTACAGATGACCCTACCATTGGACTTATACTATGTAAAACAAAAGACGGCTTAGTAGCAGAATATGCACTTAGGGACAGCAGTAAACCAATAGGGATAGCTGAATACAACCTCAGGGAAAGCCTGCCTGAAAATATAAAGGGGATACTCCCTTCAATAGAAGAACTAGAGATTGAAATGGAGAAAGGGTACCAGGAGTTGAAAAGCCCCGCCGAAAAGCGTCTTGAAACACTAAAAAACAAGATCTCTCAGCTAAAGGGCAAGGAAGTAATGCAGATCGCTACGATTAAAATTCTTTTTGAAATAATTGACAACAGTGTTATCCCATTGTACCAGCTGCTTATCGAGCGTATGAAACAATTCGACGAAATGTTTATTTCCTGCTCTTATAGCTGGCAGGGTAAGAATAAGCGGCCAAGTAATTTTGAACAATTGACGGAAGAATGGAAAAATGAAGAGTTTCTAAAAAGTCACGACGAGTTATATTTCCACTATCAACTACATGGATTAAAAAAAGCAGGTACCGAAGCTTTTAATTCAGGGTTTCAGCTAAATTTTAGAACTGATACATTCTGGTATGGCTTCACACTGGTTAATCACAATAACCAGCAACCATTTATCAAAAAGCTGTACAACGAACAGTTAAGTAAGGAAGATATCATTCAGATTACCGATAGCGTATCTGAATTTGTAGTGGATAGCATCGAAAGGGAGTTAGAAAGAATATCCAAACCATAAAAATGGTTCGACTATTATTGTATTTCCGCCTGACCTCGGCAGCCCCGGCCCGGGTTGACAACCAAACTGTACGGATAGAGACGCTTCTCGCCCAGTCACGCAAATTAAGTGCTGTAAACCGGAATTAAAATATATTTTTTGCCTGATTCTGCGTTCTCCCCCAGCCACTCCTCCGCATCAAACTGGGTTGGATGTTCCGGCCCATAGGGACGACGTATTGAATCGGGAAGTTTCCACGTTCGCGGTCGATCTGCGCCGGGTCTGTCGAAAAAAATTTACAACTCTTTACCGGTTTATCCATTTCGTAAAAATAGTAAAAAGCCCCTTTCGGGGCTGTAGTTTAAAGTACGGTGATTATATCCAGTACACAATTGCCGTCGCCGCAATTAACGACTCTTTGCACGATTTTTTTGCAGATATGTCCTGTTCGGGCGCTTTGCAGCATAAGCAACTCGCCCCGACGGAAATTTTCATTCATTTTACCGCTTACACTCACTGCTGCATAAGGGTTGTTTTTGATTTGTAGTGGTAATCGTACCATTTTTTTATTGATTAAAATTTAACTACGATTTGATTTACAATTTTATTCAAATCAAACATACTAAAAATATTAGGACTCTCCAAATCAGTTAAAGGCGGCGGGAGTACTGCGGTTCTGCGGATGCAGGCTGGTGAAAAAGCGAGGGGGCTACACTGCTTTATAGAGGTTTCTAAAAACAGCAATGATGATTTTATCTTCGGAAGATTCAAATTTGGCCAGGTTAGATAGTCGTCCGCCGAGGCCTAATAGCGCGCCTAAGGCTTTGACTGCGGCTGCAACCGGATGCGCTACGGAAGCGAGCGTTATTGCCGCGCCTGCGATACTGGCAACAGAACCGGAAGTGGTATTAAACTTTTTTAGTAGCTTGATGTCGTTATCGATGATAGCTGCCCGCAGATTTTTTGACAGGGTTTCTACGTTAATATCACTATATGGCAGCCCGCCGTTAGTTATACGTTCCATGAACCTGGGATAAAATGTGCGGTTTTCGCTGATCACTTTGGCGTACTGAGATAACGGAACATCGGTGACAATACTAAAGTCCGTCTCCGTGAGTAATTTCTCAGATAACAAAGCACCCAAAATGGATTGAAAGGCAATACTGGCTGTAGCTGACTTGGCTGCCGTTAGGACATCAAACTGTTCACCGGTAATTTGATTGTAGATTTGATCAGATTCTGCAATGGTGTAAGGCTGAAACTGGCAAAGACGTGCGATAGCCAACGTGCTTAACAGACTCATACTGGCTGGGTCGAGCATTACTTTTTCACTGATCTCTGCGATAAATGCTTTCGTTTCGGGATGCCAGCCAAAAGGATGCGGGATGATAACAAGCCGACCCTCTTTGGCGAGTTCCAGAGCATTACAAAGACCCGAAGCAATTACACCGACTTGTTGTAAGCTAATCTCCTCCGGCTTCTTTTTCCTTAGTATCCGTTCGTATAAATAATCGATAAGTACAACGCGGTCACTAATGAGATAACCAGTTTTTAAAGCGAGGTCAAGGTCATTGACAAGCCCAAAAAGGCAGGATTGTAATTGACTTTCCTGTTTTTGCTGGACGATCTGTACAGATTGAGCCGCTTTAGGCCATAATTCGTCCAGTTCAGTTTTAAGCTCGGCTAAGTCATTCGATTTTATCCTGCTGGAAACAAAGATAGCTTGGCCGGTTGAATCAGTCTCTATTTTGAGATGTTTAGCTATGGCTTCAATATAGCTGATCGTAAATTCATTATAAT
>Ga0206808_1037_pt2 | contig 38242 bp, 41 predicted proteins | sample Alteio_BWOrgCont_58_FD_152899 | JGI IMG/M metagenome (GOLD analysis project Ga0206808, IMG submission 152899) | Enriched cells from forest soil in Barre Woods Harvard Forest LTER site, Petersham, Massachusetts, United States -... | ecosystem: Environmental > Terrestrial > Soil > Temperate forest >...
AATATATGTTTGGCCGTGTATATTATAATTCACGTAGGATGCCGATTTTGTTAAAAACTCGGCATCCTACGTGAATTATAATATACACGGCCAAACATATATTCGTGGGATGAAGTTTTTCCCCTTGTTGATATTTTCCCTATTGTGTTCATCCCTATTTGGTCAAAATATAAATATCATCCCGCTTCCGCAATCGGTGATAAAAAATACCGGCGGCTTTAAGCTCAATGGCGATGTGCTCATCGGCATGAACGATAATTCCCTTTTGCCCCAGGCAAATTACCTGCAAACACAGTTGCAGAAAGGGACTGGTATTGAAATCGCTGTCGATCCTGATGAAACAAAAGCAGCCATTGATTTTAAGCTAATAAAAAAAGATCAGCCCGAAGGGGCGTACAGTCTTAGTATCACACCCAATAAGATAACCATTGCCGCGCCCGATGCACAGGGAATCTTTTACGGAATCGTCACCTTGCTCCAATTGTCCCGTGGCCAGCCGGCGGCCAGCCAGGTCAACCTACCCGCTTGTGAGATCAATGATGCGCCCAGATTTCAATGGCGTGGTTTTATGCTGGACGAATCCCGGCATTTTTTTGGTAAAGACAAGGTTGAACAACTGCTCGACTGGATGGCTTTTTACAAGCTCAATCGTTTTCACTGGCACTTAACCGATGTTGACGGCTGGCGAATCGAAATCAAAAAATATCCCCAGTTAACCGCGGTCGGCGCCATTGGCAATCATACTGATTCATTGGCGGCCGCTCAATTTTATACCCAGCAGGATATCCGGGAGATCGTCGCTTATGCACAGGCCCGGTTTATCACTGTCATTCCCGAGATCGATATGCCCGGCCATGCCACAGCCGCCAACCGCGCCTATCCTGAATTCGATGGCGGCAGTTTCTCTAAATACAAGCATTTCACGTTCGATCCGGCAAACGAAAAAACCTATGGGTTTTTAGCGGATATTTTAAAGGAAGTAAACGGCCTTTTCCCCTCACATATGATCCACCTCGGGGGCGACGAGGTGGCACTCGGCATCCAGGCATGGGCGGGCAGGCCGGCAATCTCCGATTTGATGGCTAAAAACAAGTTTACGTCGCTTGATGACCTGGAGCATTACTTCTTTCGCAGGATGGCTGATACCGTGATCAGTTTAGGCGATAAAGTGCTGTGTTGGGACGAGGCAGCTTCCTCCGATTTGCCGCCTTTGAAAACGATCGTGTTCTGGTGGCGGCAGAATGTTCCCTCCCAACTGGAACTAGCCTTGCAAAAACGTTACGATGTGGTGCTATGCCCCAGGCTGCCCTTATACCTCGATTTTGTACAGGACAAAGCCCATATTTCAGGGCGAAAGTGGGAGGGGGAATACTTTAACAGCGTAAGCGATATTTACAATTTCCCCGATGAGCAGTTGCCGGCCGACCAGGTAAAATCGCCATTGATATTGGGCATCCAGGCCAATATCTGGTCGGAAACTGTCGGCTCACCCAGGCGGCTTGACTTTATGATCTATCCACGAATAGCCGCGCTTGCCGAAGCCGCCTGGACAAACGCCGGTCAAAAAAATGAAGCCTTCTTTAACGACCGCTTAAAAGGTCAACTACCCCTCTACGATAAGGACCGCATGTATTATTACAATCCTTTCAATCCTGCCTCGCATGCGGAAGCTATTGATTTTGCCCCGGTTGTTATAAAGCCTGCCGAAAAACACGGCCGCCACAGGCATGGTCGTGACAGGGAAGATCATCACCATAAAAAGCATAACGACAGCCAGAGCCGTAAAAAAAACCGCAGTAAAAAAAACCACCACGAGAAGGACTAATATCATCCAACCTCAATCTTACATCTCGTAACTCCAACGAATATTTATACGGTTCAAACCATAAAAAGCTTATTTTTACCACAGGTATCCACCCCGTACTTACACTATTGATAAATGTTTGATATTAAGTGCAGTTTCACCTTCTTCATCCTGATCCTCATATCCACCATCACCTTTCTTAAAGCAACCGCCCAGCCCGAGCTTGACCCCTGGGGGAATATTACGGGTATACGACATAAGAGCCAATTGTTTGCTTTTCAGTCGAGCATAAGGGTGCAGCGGGGCAACAATTTTATTTCAACGGTACAAGATCACCAGCACTACCAACGCATCGGCGAGGAACAAACTGTTAACACCAATCTCGACAGCCTTTTTATAAAAGAAGTTTATACTGATGAAGGCGGCGGGGAGATAAAACTCGTCATCACCATCAACGCCCACGCCGATTATAAATTCGATGCGGCATATCTTTGCCTGGACTTGCCCGCAGCATACTTCGGAAGTGGTATACAGCGGCTTAGCGGAGCATCCGATGCAGCCAAACGGTATTTAGCTGCCGGTCAGAATTATGACGGACCTGCATCCGGCGCGGAATTTAAGTCGAACGAAAGGGATTTAACCATTAAATTTAATGACCTTGAAACAGTTCGTATCCGGAAGGATAACTCCAATACCGGCGATCCGCAGCTTTTCATAACGTTAAAGCGGAACGGATTTAGCAAGGGAGAGACGCTCCAAAGCGCATTTAGCATAGCGGCCGACGGTGAGGTGGACCGCGAGGACATCGATTTAACGCTGAACACCCATGTGCAGGGGCGGCAGTTTGCCGGCTTGGGCGGAAACTTTCGCTTGCAGAACCCGAAATACGACCAGGAAGTGATCGACTACTGCCTTGATAACATACCCGTAGCTTTTGGCCGGGTAGAGCTGCCCTGGCGGTATTGGCAGCCGGTAGAGCATATGGACCCAACGGCAGCCGCTAAAGCCGGCAAGCTTAACCCAGCCGTAAAAAACGCCATGCAGATGGCTCGCCGGCTGGATAGCATGGGTGTTCCATTTATTCTTACGGCCTGGTTTCCACCCAACTGGGCTATCGTCGGCAAGCCAAATATGGTACCCGTGAAAGGCATTTGGGGCAACCCCCTGAACAAGGATAGCCTGAACGCCTCCTATAAGTCCATCGCCGATTATATCCTTTGCCTTAAGAAAAACTACGGCGCCGAACCCAAATACTTTTCTTTTAACGAATCGGACCTGGGCGTTAACGTTCGCATTAGCCCGCAGGAAGAGGATAGTTTTATAAAAGGCTGCGGAGCGTATTTCGCCGCGCATGGAGTTAAAACCAAAATGCTTTTGGGCGATAACTCCAATGCCACCACCTGGCATTTTATCGACATCGCTATGAATGATCCTGCTGCCAAGCCATATATCGGGGCAATTTCGTTTCATTCATGGAGCGGATACGACAGGGCTACGCTGCAGCATTGGACGGATGCCGCTGCCAAGTTGAACGTGCCCCTGCTGGTGGGCGAGGGAGGCTATGACGCAGCTGCTTACACCTATCCCGAAGTTTTCCAGGACCCCGCTTACGCCTTAAACGAGATCAATCTTTATACCCGGATAATCGCTATTTGCCAACCGATGTCTATCCTGCAATGGCAGCTTACCGCAGACTACTCCCCGCTTGTGGGCGGAGGCATATTTGGCGATAATGACCCGCTACACCCCGGTCAGCGATTTTGGAACCTGAAGCAATTAGCCAGTACCCCCAAAGGCTTGTTTGTGATGCCGTTGTTTGTTAACCGGCCCGACATTTCCGTAGCAGCCCTTGGTGATAACAGGAAATCGATATATGCCTTTCACCTCGTGAATACCGGCGCCCAGCGAAAAGTTGAGTTAACGGGTCTGCCCGAAGGCGTAAAGCAGCTCCGGATATACACCACCACTGATAAGCTCAATATGAAGGAAGGTGGCCTGATTAAGGTAAAACACGGCAAAGCCAAATTTAAGATTGAGGAAAGTAGTTATACTTCGCTGCTGAGCCAGTAGGTTCATTGGTTCATTAGTTCATTAGTTCATTAGTTCATTGGTGTTTGCTGCTTTTCAAATCTCATATCTCACATCTAATATCTTCCTCTCACGTAATATTTTCACTATTTTACACTTGGACATATAAAAGCGAGTAAATTTATCCTTGTATCCATCTCACCTTTATACCATAGGAAAAATGTCAAACAAAAAGTGCAGGTTCTCCTGCCTCATTATAACCCTGGTAGCCATCATCGCCTTTGTTAACGAAGCCTCGGCACAGGCAGAAGTTGAGCCCTGGGGAAACATCACCGGCATCCGGCACAAGGGACAGTTGTTTGAATTCGAGTCGAGCATCAAGGTGCAGCGGGGCGACAACTTTGTTTCAACCGCAAAGGAACGACAGCGCCCCCATTATAAACGAAACGGGGATGAACAGATCGTTACCACCAGTATCGACAGCTTGTTCATAAAAGAAGTGGTTGAAGACCAAAGCGCCGGAAAAATAAAAGTGACCGTTACCCTAAATGCACATACCGACTATAAGTTCGACGCTATTTATTTCTGCATGCAATTGCCAAATACCGACTACAGCGACGGCAAGCAGCGCCTTAAAGGGGTATCCGATACTTCAAAAAACTATTTACCCGCCGGCCAGAATTACGACGGAACTGCAACCGGCGCGCAGTTTAAATCGTCTACCCGGCATTTAATGATCGGGTTCGACGAACCGGAAACCGTCAGGATCCGAAAGGATATTTCAAATACCGGTGACCCGCAGTTATATGTCACAATGCAGCTAAACGGGCTGAACAAAGGCGATACCCTGCAAAAAACATTTACCATAAAAGCCTGCGGCAAGATTGACCGGACGACGATCAACCTGGCCGTAAATACCAGCTTGCAAGGCAGACCTTTTGAGGGGCTTGGAGGTAATTTTCGCTTACAGAATGCGAAGTTCGATCCAGAAGTGATCGACTATTGCCTGCAAAACCTGCGTGTGGCGTTTACCCGTGTGGAAATGCCCTGGCGGTTCTGGCAGCCCGTTCAAAACGTCGACCCAACAGCCGCCGCGAATGCAGGTAAGCTGCATCCGGCTGTAAAAAACGCTATGCAAATGGCCCACCGACTGGACAGCTTGGGCATCCCCTTTATCCTTTCGGCATGGTTTCCGCCAAACTGGGCCATTGTTGGAAAGCTCAATTTCAGGCCCGTCAACGGCGTTTGGGGCAATCCGTTGAATAAGGACAGCCTGAATGCTACGTATAAGTCTATTGCCGATTACATCCTTTACCTCAAAAGCAAATACGGCGCCGAGCCCAAATACTTTTCGTTTAACGAATCGGACCTGGGTATTAACGTCCGTATCAGCCCGCAGGAGCACGACGATTTTATAAAAGGTTGCGGCGCCTACTTCGCATCGCATGGCGTTAGCACCAAAATGTTGCTGGGCGATAATTCCGACGCCACCACGTATCACTTCATTGATATCGCTATGAACGACCCGGAAGCCCGGCCTTACATCGGCGCGATTTCGTTTCATTCATGGCGCGGCTTCGAAAGCGCTACCCTGCAGCACTGGGCCGATGCCGCCACAAAGCTCAACGTGCCGCTGCTGGTGGGTGAGGGAAGCATTGATGCCGCCGCATACAGCTATCCCGATATCTTCCAGGAGCAAACTTATGCTTTGAAAGAAATAAACCTTTATACCCGCCTGCTGGCCATTTGCCAGCCGCTTTCTATCCTGCAATGGCAGCTTACATCCGATTATTCCCCGCTCATCGGCGGAGGCATTTTTGGCAACAATGAGCCGTTGCATCCCGGTCAGCGGTTCTGGAACCTGAAGCAGCTGGCCAGTACGCCCAAAGGATTGTTTGCGATGACCATTACTGCCGACCGCCCTAATATTTCGGCAGCGGCGCTTGGTGATAACAGCCGATCGGTGTATGCGTTCCACCTGGTAAATACCGGGGCAAAACGAAAAATTGTGTTAACCGGCCTTCCAGACGGCGTGAAGGAGCTGAGGGTATTTACCACCACCAAAACGCGCAACATGGAGGAGGGGAGCCCCATCGGGGTAAAAGACGGTAAAGCCAAATTCAAGATCGACGCAACCAGCTATACTTCGCTCATGAGCCAGTGAGGGTTTTTCATTATCTTTGGATAATGAAAAACGATCCGCTGAGCCCGATGCTTTTTGAGATGCGGCTGGAAGAGATCCACCGCACCGACCCCGGCTTGCGATATGAAATGACTAACCGCGAATTTGTGGATTTGTTCCCGGTTAAGTACAAAAACGGAACCGCGCTTAAACCAGAGCACCCGGTAAAGGCGAGCGTCGATAGAGACGTTTATTTAAAAGTACTGGTTGCGTTTAAGCAGTGCTTTAATTAGTGGAAGCAAAGTGTCGCCCGAGACGCCCCGATAGATCGGGGCGTCTCGACGACCAATAATGATTAGATCCGGATGAATGTCAATACGTCAAAGAACTAATTATCAGCTATCTGCAATTGCTTTTATTTTTTGGGATTGTTCACGTGTCTTTTATTTCTTAGCGGCGTTCATGAGTCGCTTCGCTTTGTTACACCGATTATAGCGTTCATGAGTCGCTGCGCTTAGTTTTCTCATAGATTGTCGATTTCATAAGGCATTCGAGAGGGCTGCGGCGTTGACCGATTTTTATGCGTTTACCTTTAACGTTTAGGCATGACCTATTGTCGGTTCAATTCGAGGTTAATGCTATGTTTTCCGGCCCTCCAGCCCCCTAAAGGAGGAGTTAATGCGAGGTTAATGCTATTTTTTTTGCGAGTTTACTGATATGATTTATACTGCGGTAATGTTAGCCAATGTTAGCCTCCAAATGCTGCTATTTTAATTTAAGTATTTGATTTTCAATTGTTTAGTTATTATCAACCGAGCAAAATTAACACGACGATTTCCTGCAAAATAGCCAAGAATCTTGATTCCAAAAACCAACAGGGGAACTTGGCGTGTCTTTAATTAAAAAAAGGTACGTGTGAAATGCGCAATCACAATTTGCTAACAAAAATAGTATTTTAATATTTACTGTCAAGAGGAAATTTTCAACATTGTAATGAGTTGTGGAAGGTGAGCAGTAAAATGCGATCCGCCGTCGCTGCCACCTTCGCTTTAGCTACGACTGCCAAGAAAAGTTATGGCGGACGGAGAAGGCGAAAGTTCTTGACGTTATGAATCCCTAAAATTGATGTTAGCCGCGCCGGTTCTATCAACTAAAACTATCTACTTTTGCTTAATACCATAAAATCAGTTATGTTCAGTACCACCAAAGCATTCAGCGGTTTCTCTGTAAACGACTTGCAAAAGGCAAAAGAATTTTACCATGGTATACTCGGCATCGAAGTCTCCGAAAACGAAATGGGCATTTTAACCCTGCACATTGGTGCGGACACAAATGTTGTTATTTACCCTAAGCCAAATCATGTGCCGGCAACGTTTACCATCCTTAATTTCCCTGCAGACAATATCGACGAAGCCGTCGACGAACTAAGCGCCAAAGGCATCATCTTTGAACAATATAGCGAACCGGTAAGAACCGATGCAAAAGGTATTCTGAGAGGAAACGGCCGCGGCCGGATATAGCCTGGTTTATGGATCCGGCGGGGAATATTTTGGCGGTGCTGGAGGTGATGTGAGGTATTTTTTAATAAACATTTGCACCTCAAACCAGATCGCTGAACGAGTTGTTGAAACACTCTCTTGCACGGAATTTAGTTGGCAAGTTAATAATGAAATTCGCTTTTAGGCCATCCATGAATTATTGGCCTTCTACAGGTATTCTCACGTGAGCATGGACGCTCACAAATGGAAGCATTCAAGTGTGACACTTGAACGGGCGGGAGGGTGGAGATTAGGTAAAAACCACTAAAGCGAAAGATGTGAGCTATGAGAAAGTTCTTTGCGTGACAAATACCGCCCTCAAATTGTCGCTTTCGGCCCCCTGTTTGTCAAACAAAACTGACGTACCTTTGCTTCATATCAATAAAACCAATATGTTCAGCACCACCAAAGCATTCAGCGGTTTCTCCGTAAACGACTTGCAACAAGCAAAGGAATTTTACCATGGCAAACTTGGGATGGAAGTTTCCGAAAACGATATGGGCATTCTAACCCTGCACCTGGGTGGAGGCGCCAAAATCATCATCTATCCCAAGCCCAACCACCAGCCGGCAACATTCACCATCCTTAATTTTCCTGTTGCCGATATCGATCAAGCCGTTGACGAGCTTATTGCCAAAGGCATCACTTTTGAACAATACGGCGAACCGATCAAAACCGACAAAAAAGGCATCCTTCGAGGTAATGGACGTGGACCGAACATCGCCTGGTTTACAGATCCGGCCGGGAATATTTTGTCGGTGTTGGAGGAGATGTGATTCGGCAAAAATTAGGTGGAACACGTCGTTCCGCATAGGCCTACCAGCGAGGATAAGGCTAACCAGGGCTCTTGTCTCAATTAATTGTTATGTTTTCGAATTTATAGTAATCAGGAAGATTCTCAAATGCCTGTTTTGTCAGGACAAGCGGTTTGCCAATACTTAATACGGTAACCTTATAGCATTTGTAATACGATCCGTAACTTAACCCAGTGCCCGTAAAGTCCGGCTTCGTGTCGCTCGACGATCCCCATTCCTCAATTTTTGCATTTTCTATACTATCGGTTTGTAACCTGGCTTCTTTTTCATCGCTATTCACTTCGGCCGTCATACTTATCGAGTTGATATTCGGCCGGGTTATTCGGTTATGCGCCGGTATACGCTGATCGATGATGATATAAACAGTGGAGTCGTTAACAGGCACTTTTCTCAGCCAAATGCCCCTGCCGACATTCGGCAATGAATCAGCGACCGTAAATTTAATAACATTCGTTTTATAGGTATGACCGTTAAATTCAAAGGTGAGGGGGCCAATCTCGTTTTGGCCGATGTGTATTGCTTCGATGTTCGCACTGAACGACGTTTCCGCGCCGGTGAAGGCACTATAGGAGTTTACTCTAAATTTTTCGGGCGCCAGGTTAAAGATCTGTTTGCTTAAAGTGTCCGAACTGAAGGATAAATAAAAGCTTTCGCCCAACCGGGGTTGGGGCACTGATAGGTCCAGCTGAAGTGCTTGTGAATAACAATTGATCGAAAAAAACAGGGCAATAAAAAAAAAGAAATGTTTTATCATGGCTTACTTAGTTAAGGAATATTTAAAAGGGTTTAGAACGCTAATATACGAATAAATGGCTGGTCTCTATTCAACGCGACCAACGGCGACTTACGCGGCTATTATCTTTAAGCCAAAACCTTCTTTGTTTTATAGGCCACGCCCTACCGCCCAGCAACGGATGATTTTATCGCGGTTTTATCCGCCAGCCATCAAATGGTTTTACGGTAGCGCAGGCGGGGGCGCCATTTTTGCCGGTACCGGGGATTGTGGTTTCAAGTAGGGCAAGGGGATCGGCAGTTAAACGGCCGATGGTTTCCCAACTGATGTCCGAAAAGGGAATTTTGATCCTCCCGCCAAATGCGCCCAACTGTCCCGTAGATTGGCCGATATCGATATAGATAAACCGACCCAGGGGTGGCCCCTGTATAAATGGCCCGCCAAACCGGGGTTCACCTTTTGCCTGGCTGTCGTTTTTTAGCTCAACCTCAAGGCAAAACTCCACATCGCCGCCATCCGCCCTTTGTATTTGTACAGTTTGATAGTGGCTTCCTGAGCCTTTTTGCAGGCCATAATCAAGGCCGGCCGGCGGCTTTTGTACGATGATGCGCAGCGGTAAATTCATAGGCATTTTGGCGGTATTTTTACGTTTATTCAAATATAAATATCGGCGTGCATATCCCGTTCTGTCATTCCGCGGCGCATCCCCCTATCCGGACAATTGATCAAGCAATTCGTCAAGTTCTTTATCTGAAATACTTTCCCGCTCGGCCTTGTCGTACATCGTTAACAGGAATACAATGCCCTCACTGATTACAATATGGGAAATTACCCTTGCACCGCCGGATTTACCCCTTTCCTTTTGAGGCTATAGAAATGCGTATTTTATAACAATTTTTACCCAATGGGGTGCCTTGCTGCGGGTCTTGCTCAAGGCTGTTGATAAGAAGGGAATATTCGTTTTTTAAGGAAGGATACTTTTTAGCGAGCTTTTTAATGTCACGTTTAAAACGTGGCGTTGCTATTACGTCATAACTCATTCAGCAATTCTTTTGCAGGTATGCCTTTTAATTTGCCTTTCTTTATCAGGTTTACTTCTTCTACAGCTTCTTTCAGTCCTTCGAGTACATTGGCTTTGTAGCCGGTAAGCGGAATGGCTTTTACATCTTTAAAGTTTTTTAAAACCTCCATCATAAATGAAGCCTTATCGTCTTTTACGTCTAATAATATTTTCATAACCTTATTCCTCAAATAGCCTATTAGCAAATTTACAAAATAATTAGACTACCTGGCAATTTAGCGTTGCCAAATTTGAAAAGGCTGCAGTCGTTTTGCGGGGCCACCGGCCTACTTTACCACTCACAGGAGCAGGAGCGTCCCGTGCTTTAAGGCTTTGCCCGTCACACCGCTGGCTTCATAATTGAATTTCAATAACTATTTATTGCACCAACGTCTTCCCAACAGTAAAATGTTTCTTTTTATCATTATTTAAAGCGTCGATGATTTTTGCCGGATTTTTCCATTCAAATAAGTGGATCAGCCAAATGGTAAAAGCCAAAGCGCCGGTTTGCTCCACGATACTTTTGCCTAGTTGAAAAATATTTTGATCGCGCTCATGGATAGCGGCATTAACATCATCGCCTGTTTTGCCATATAGTTCTCCGGCGAAACACCAGGCCCCGTCGCGCGCCTCAACGATACTGAATTGTATTAAAACTGAATCGGTATTCCCGGCATGGAGGCCAAGGAAGGACAGTAGGGGAGAAACCTTGTCAAGTTCAGCTAATACCTCATAAGTAAACGAGGCGATAATGGTGTTCATGGTATCAAAATCGATATGAATAGCCTCCAGGGGTGCTTTGTTGTTGGTCTGCGTTTGTACGGTTGCTATGCCTAAGTCGAGATTGATATGGGCGCTCATGCCCAATAGCAATTGTTCCAAAATAAGCACTGAAGATTTTTCTGTTTCCTGGAATGCAAGCTCCCAGGACGCGGTTGGCTGTTGCTTGTTCTGCCATTGGTAATACGCTTCGAGATATCGGTTGGCAAAAATAACATCGAGTTCTTCCGTGCGGGACCCATTCTGAAACTGGCCTTTTGCAATACCTTCTTTTACGCTGTTAGTTACCTTAAGGTATAGCGTTGCAAAGTAACCGGCCCGGCTTTCTGTTCGAGTGGAATCAGCGATGATCTTTTCGATGGCGGCGATAACTTCATCTATAGTGGTTGCAGGTTTAAACATGACGGCGTGGTTTAAGAATAGTCCGAAAGTCAGTGAAGTCCGAAAGTCCGCAAGTCCGCAAGTCCGAAAGTCGGAAAGTCCGATAGCTATCGGGACCGACCGCGTGCCGCCTTAGCTTTAGCGGTGGCGCAAAGAAGCTGCAACTGACGTTTCGGCAAAAATAACTCAAGTTATATAGAAACTAAGATAGCAAAAAAACAACCTGTCGACAATTGCCTATAATTGTAACCGTATGAGTTCAGCTTTAGCAGATATTGTTACCCCACGCCTGGTGCTTCGATTAATGGGCAGCGATGTGATCGCTTTGCTGCTTGATGGTAAACTAAAGGAAGCGGCAACGCTGTTGAATGCGGCTATCCCTGAAGAAATATTGGAACGGCCCAGCAGTTTGAAGTTCACACAAGTGCAGCTTAATAAAGATAGCTTGTATCTTCCGTGGTCGGCACGGGCGATCCTGTTAAAAGACGAGCTAAAAATGGTTGGACTTATCCGGTTTCATAGCAGTCCCGACCCGGTTGAATTACATGCCTATGCCCGAGATGCAGTTGAATTGGGCTACCGAATCTTTTCAGCCTACCGGAACAACAGATATGCTGCCGAAGCGCTGGACGCTATGATGAACTGGGCACAGCTGCATTTTGGCATAACGAGCTTTGTTGCCTCTGTAGCTCCGGATAATATTGCTTCAAACCGGCTTATTTCCTCCTTTGGTTTTGTAAGAGTTGGGGAAGCGGTGGATGAAACAGACGGAATAGAATACATATTTCTGCGCAAAGCGGAGGGGTAAGCAGGGAAATCGCTTTTAGCCTCTAAAATTAATTTTAGTTAGAAGACATAGGTGTTTTCCGGCTAAAAAGGGGTAGCCCCTATGGGGCAATAAGAATTTGATGGTGAGGTGCTACAAACGTTTTGCCCGCCAGCTGGCGGGGCATAAAATGAAAAGTTAAAAAGCCAATTTTTTAAAAGCGATTTCCCTGAAGAGGCGAGTTTTTAACTCCCCGTTTCTCATAACTTAATCTATCTTTGAGCGTCAAAATTTATAAGCATAATTTTTATGGCAAAGGCATCTGAAGTTAAAGTGGGGAACATATTGCGTTTTAACGGCGAACTGGTAAGCGTTACCGAAGTGCTGCATCGTACACCGGGCAAAGGCGGCGCGTTCTACCTGGATAAGTTTCGCAATATCAAGACCGGCAAAATTGTAGAGGCCCGTTTAGCTACCGACGAACAGGTGGAGATTTGCCGGGTAGAAACCAACGATTATCAATACCTGTACCAGGAAGGTGATCAAATGGTGATAATGGATAACGTCACGTACGATCAGCACAGCATCCCCAAGTCATTATTCGGCCCGGCGGCAAAATTCCTGAAAGAGGGAATGAATGTAATGGTCTCCTTTGAAAGCGAATTGCCCATTATGGCACAAGCGCCCAATAACGTTGAACTTGAAATCACCTACGCAGAGCCGGCTGTTAAGGGCGATACATCTTCGGGCGCGCTGAAATCTGCCACCACAGAAAATGGCGTAGAAATAAAAGTGCCCCTTTTTGTAAACCAGGGGGATAAGATAAAGGTAGATACACGCACGGGGGAGTATGTGGAAAGGGTGAAGTAGTTCAGTTTGCAGTTAAGAGTTAGGGTATCAGAAAGTGGCAGTGGTAGTTTGCAGTTAAGAGTTTGCAGTTGGCTTAAAAAAAATCGGCTGTCACCTTTCCCGATATCAAAAGATTATAACTTTGGAAGAAAATAATTGCGGACTTAACCTATAGTAATTAACCTTCCTGAAGCCCATTAAGACTTAGCCCAGCTTCTCCAGCAGTTCCGCAGTAGTTAATACATGGGCAAATTCTCCGTTCAGCTGGGCCAATGCGGTTAAATGCATTGTTTCGGCATCATAATATTCGCCATTTATGCCGGTTTTTGGGAAAGTGGCTGTGGCGTCGGATATGACATAGGTATCATAACCATAGTTAGCGGCCATCCTCGTAGTGGTGGATATGCAATGATCGGTTGTTAAACCGGCGATTACCACTGTCGTCACGCCGGCGGCGTCTAAGCGGGCTTTCAGATCCGTGCCGATAAAAGCGCTGTTTACAGATTTTTTAATTACAGGTTCGCCGGGCCCGGGCTTAACTATTTCCTTAATAGCGTTTCCGGGATGACTTTCTGCAAGCAAAGAGGCTGGTGTTGTTGAGCAATGCTGAATATGAAAAAGCGGCAATTCATTTGCCCGCCAATAATCCAATAATTTTTTAGCTTTATTCTCCGCATCCGGGTTGTTTCGCTCACCACCCCAATACCCATGGTCATCAAAACCAACCTGGATATCTACCAGGATTAACGCGGGATTTTGCATGTCTTGCGTAGTTTAAATATATATGGAAGCGGGTCGCAGGTATAAAAATTAAGGCAAAGATAACCGCTATCCCACTCGCCTTAAACTGGCTTTTAATGATTTTTCTTCTGTGTAACTAAAGTCTAAAAGTTTTACCACACGGAGGAGGCACAGAGGCCGCAGAGCCTGTATAGTTTGCGAGTTTTTTCTCCGTGTTCCCTGCGTCTTCTTTGCGCTCCACGGTTTAAAAATAGATTGCTTTCTGCCAGTTATTTTAGCCGCAACATCAGGCCCTTATTTTAGACATCTATAGAACTTAGTCATTTTTTTCGGAAAATCTGTTGGAGTTTCTTTGCGCCACCGCTAAAGCTAAGGCGGCACGCGGTCGGTCCCGATCGCTACCGGATTCGGACTTTCCGACTTCCGAACTAATCGAACCACTCATCCAATCCACCCAATCAGCCACTCGCCATCTTCCGGACTATAACGGATTGCTCGTCACCGGGTCGATGATCGCTCTTACCTCGGCGATGGAATTGATAGGGAAATTTCCAAGACGGGCATGTTCTCTTACGGTCTCTTCGTTTTCGGCAATGTGGATGCAGTAGATCTTGTCGTCGGTGACAAAGGATTGTACCCAGTGGTAAGGCTTGTTTAGCCCGGTGACCACCGCGCAGGAGGTTTGAGAGATGGACTGTAGCTCTTCAGGGGTCAGGTTTCCCGCTCCTGGCAGGTTTCTTTCGATAATAAACTTTTTCATGTTGATTCTTTGCTGATGCACAAAAGTACCCCAACGACGCATTCAGGGGAACAGGGTTATTCCCTATTTAAACCGTGTGCGTTCCCTATTTTAGAATACCCGACTGAATAGCCTGCTGCACCGCCCTGGCGCGGGAGTTAACCTGGAGCTTTAAAAGGATAGATGAGATATGATGATCGACCGTTTTGGCGGATATAAAAAGCCGGTCGCCTATTTCTTTGTTCTGCAGGCTTTCTTTCAGCAATTTTAGAACATCGAGCTCTCTTAATGTAAGATGCGCCTGGTTCGACAGGGTGGATTGCCGGGCGCCGCGTGGAATACTTTTGATGCCGGTAGCCCGCATTTCCTGTTTTATTTTTTCGCAAACGGCGGTGGCGCCGAGCGCCTGCAGCAAAGCAAGCGCCTTTTTTTTATCCTTATCAGCTCCTTCAAATAATGCGAGCGCCTGCTCATACGGACAACCCCAATTTTCCCATACCTCCACGTCATTTACTACCGACCGGCTGCTACCTCGTTCGTCTTTTTCTCCCGGGTTTTCATCAGCAACCAAATAGTCTTTCCCGGTTTTGCCAAGCCAAAAATAAAACCTGCTTTTCTTTGAAAATACTTTCAACTGCACCATGGCGTCAACTGCCCCCGAAAGCGCCGCCGGTTCGATATAACTTTTTCCGGTCAGCCATTCATATTCCAGTAAAGCTAAATAAACCGGGATAATCCGTTGCAGCTCCATGGTCTGGAACGCCAGTGTTCTTGCATCGAGCAATAAGGGAAGGGCATCCTGCTCCCCTCTTCTGAATTTTATAGTCGCTAATACAGTAAGAGCGCCGATTTTAGCTATCGGAAAAAGATCCTCAATTTTAACCAGGCTGCCCGCAATACCATAAGCCTCGTCCCAATGGCCGGTCTCGAGCTTTAGCCTGGCTTGTGAGGCTAACATATACACTTTTTGGGAGTCGAGATCCCGTTCTTCACAGTAAAGAATTCCCGCCGTTAAGGCTGTTTTTGCCAGTTGATATTCTTTTACTGTTACCCCATTGGTGCCAATGGCAGTATAGGCGCGGGCCACATGTTCATGATAGCCGTTTTCCAGGGCAATTTCCAGGCTTTTCTGCAGCAGTTCAACACCTTTTTGTATGGATGATTTGCTCGTCATCAGTGTAGAACCCATACAGGCCAGCGCCTGGGCGTAGGTTTCTTTATCGTCAATATCCTGCGCAATAGCAATTGCCTTTTCACCCCAGAACAGACAATCATCGGATTGATCCAGCGTCAATTTCAGTTGCGACATATTGCTGAAGGCCATTGCTTTTGCTTTGGATGAGGGCTGCCCTTGCAACACCTCTATCGCCTGGCCGCCGTAACTTTCCGCTTGTTTCCGGTTGCCTTCGTACCACCACAGTCGCGACAAAAATTGCATAGCCTTACCTATGTGTTCCGCGTCGTTTTTCTCTTTCCAAATGTTTAATGCCCGCGTTGTATAAATAATAGCTTCTTTGTGCTTATTGGTTAAATAACATTCATAAGCATAGCATTCGTAACACTGGAGTAACAAGTCGTTGTTATCACCCTGGTAATATTCTATCGCCGATAAATATAGCCTTCGTGCTTCGGTGTGGGAGCCAACGGATGCTGCGTGCCTGGCGGCAATTGGTGCATAGTGGGTAACCCATTCATATTCATTCGCATTTTTTGCATGATGAATAATGCGCTCAATTTCCCCGCTCCCTTCAAAGTCTTCCCTGAACAGGGAGAGTATTCTTTTATTGAGCGCTATTCTCACAAACGGCGATAAGGAGGCTTCAATGGTTCTGCGGTATAGCTCGTGTTTAAAGAATATTATTCCGGCATTGAGTATCAATATTTTTGAGCTTATCGAGTGTTCGATCCCTTCAATATACGCCGGTTCCATCCGTTCGAGGTATTTGACCTCAAAGCCGGTGGGCAGAACCGACAATATTTCCCACACACGTTTTGTTTTTTCGGTTTGCTGGTTATAGACCGATAAAACGGAATCCTTAATATTGTCGGGCACACCTTCACTATAACCCGCCAGTATTTCGTTTATATAAAATGGATTGCCCCCGGAAATGCTATAAACATCTTCTCCGCTGTACCCCCTTTCAACTGCCATTTTTTCAACGGCCGGCCTGGTTAGGGGCTTTAATGTCAGCCTGGTTAAGGAATGTACCGGCAACTGCCCAAGTACGTTTCTTAGCGGGTGACCGGGATAAATCTCGTTGTCGCGGTAGGTAAGGATAAACAGACACGAGAGTTGGGAAATACGCCTGCCCAGGAACTTCACAAAGTCGAGCGTGGCCTCATCTGCCCAGTGGACGTCTTCAAATACAATAATAGTTGTTTGTTTTTGCTTGCTAAGTTCCTGGAAAATACTGCTGAAAAAGGCGGCACGGTCGGGCGTATCACCGGCCTGCGGCCAGAGATCGGGCCGAAGCTGCCAGGCTATATCATAAAGCGGGGCCAGCGGGCGCGGCGTAAAAAGCGCGTCGCATGTGCCCTGGAGAATGGTATGTTCATTGTCATTTGCTGCGCAAAACTGCCTCACCACCGAGGTTTTGCCCAGGCCGGCCTCACCGGCCAGCATTACGCAACAGCCTTCGCCGCGGCCGGCCCTTCGCAAGTCCGACTGCAATGATGCCAGAAATTCTTCTCTTTCTATTAGGTACATGTGCGGCTAAAATAAGGAGTTCGCCCTTCTAAATTAGGGAAAACCCCCGACATATTAGAGCGAGATTAAAACGTCCTTTGTGATAAGATTTATTTTTTACTTAACATCAACAAGCTATGAAAAAAATTGAAGTTATTGCTACGCTCGTGCTTTGCTCACTGAGCGTTCTTAATTTGGCGGCACAATCGACAGATACGACCCGAAACCTTTACATTGATGTGCATCATTTTGGCCCTGGCAAAGTAAAACTTGCCGATGTGGCCGCTGCCCATCAAAAAGATCTTGCTATTGAGAAAAAATTCGGGGTGAACTTTATTGACTATTGGGTGGATGAAAAGGAAGGCACCGTTTATTGCCTTTCGACCGCACCAGACAGCATGGCTATCCGCAATACCCATGCCTCCGCTCATGGTTTACTGCCTGACCAGATCTATTCGGTGAAAAGCGGGCAGGAGTCGCCTGTCAATAATGGAAAGAAGTTTTTTTTAGATATTCATTACCTCGGCGCGGGTAAAGTAACCGCCAAAGACGTTGCGGCAGCCCATTTGAAGGACCTTGCAGTAGAGAAAAAACACGGCGTTAATTTTATCAATTACTGGGTAAATGAGCGAAGCGGTACGGTAATGTGTTTATCGCAGGCGCCGGATTCCGCTGCTGTAGTGGAAACGCACAGGGAAGCACATGGCCTTCTTCCGGCCAGCGTTGAAGAGGTGAAGCCGGGTGGGCAGTAGGCAGTTGGCAGTGGGCAGTGGGGAGTAGTGAATGGTGAGTTGTGAGTGGGGGTTGTTTGGAAAGTAGCAGTGGCAGTAGCAGTTGGCAGTTGTGAGTGGCAGTTTGCAGTGGGCAGTGCGGAGTACGGTTTATTTGGAAAGTGGCAGTGGCAGTAGGCAGTTAGCGGTTTGCAGGGAAATAGCAATTTCGCATCCGGTCATTTTATTTGCCCCAAAAAGCGTACCTTTGCAAAATTATTTTCTTGAACATCGCCGTAATTATTCCACGTGCTATCAATTCAATGACAATAAGTTAAGGAATTGAACCGATGAAAAAAATTACAGACTACCGCAAACTTTTAGAAGTAGATAAAGACGCCGAACTGCAGGAACTAAAAACCGTTTACCGCAGTTTAATGAAAACCTGGCATCCCGATAAGTTTCATGATAATGCCGAAGAAAAGCTGGCGGCCGAAGAAAAAAGCAAAACCATTATTGAAGCTTACCACTTTTTGGTAAGCATTGCCCCTGAAACGCTTAACCAAACCGCTTCGGAATACAACCAAACTACCGCCAATTCGGGCATCCTTGATTTTGAATATAAGGCACAGGTGCTAAAAATATACTTTGCTGACGGCAATACCTATGAATACTTCGATGTGCCAAAGGAGGTTTACCGCAAGCTCGTCAATGCAGATTCGCCTGGCCGCTTTGCCCGGAGGCATATTTTCAATGCCTACGTTTACCGGAGCCTGAATAAATTGGTTGCGACGGCGTGATGGTGAGTTGGGAATGGTGAGTTATGAGTGGCAATGGCAGTAGCAGTTTGTTCATGGTTCATAGTTCATGGTTCATGGCCGGAGTAAGCGGGAGAGTGAGTAGGGAGTGGTGAATGGAGAGTTGGAAAACGCACGACTGATAAATTTTGATTTTCAACTATTTAGGCTTAATATTATACTCAAATAGAGCTGTTCAATCCTTTCAATCAAGCTTTAAGCCCATGCCCAATCATCTTTCAACCTTAGGAATTATCCATACCGCCATCAGCATTATTGCGATTTTGGTGGCATTTTATGCTTTGTACCGCGAAGGGAAGATCAACCCGCTAAGCGGCCCGGGAAAATTATATATCTGGCTGACGGTGCTGACCTGCGTAACCGGTTTCCCTATTATGAAGACGGGGCATCTTTCCGGGGGACACTTTATTGCCATTCTCATTGTGATCCTGTTGCCATTGGGAATATATGCCGGCAGGATATTCGGCAAAGCAGCTCCCTACGTACAGGTTATCGCCCTATCGGCAACTCTTTTTCTGTCTTTAGTGCCTGCGGTTATCGAAACGCTAACCAGGCTCCCCATCAGCAGCCCGATAGCTGGCGGCCCGGCCGCCCCGATCGTAAAAACAGGGCTTGCCATTTTGTTTGCCCTTTTTATTGTTGGGGTTATTTACCAGGTGTTTAGGCTGAGGCGTCTGCAAGTCAGCCATCGCAAAGTTGACCTTTGAGGGGTTTATTTGCCGAAATAAGTTTTGTATATTTGTGAGTAAGATATTTGCCCGGCATGGAAACTGTTTTGCTTCAGATTAATAGCGACAAAGCTTATAAGCTTATTGAGGACCTTGAAGCCTTGCATATCGTTAAAGTGCTCGAAAAAAACCTACACGTTAAAGAAAAATTATCTGAAAGATTTGCAGGCGCACTCAATCTCTCTGACGAAGAATACATTCGCTTTCAGGAATCCGTCATTCAAAGCAGAAACGAGTGGGAAAGGGATATTTAATAGACACTAACATTGTTATTTGATATTTAGACGATAAGTTACCCGCTCACGGAATGCTGTTGATGCATTCCATAATTGACGATATTCCCAATATATCGGCGATAACCAAAATAGAAGTTTTGAGATTTAATACTCCTGAAGATGCGTATGCAATTTTGGAAGATTTTATCAGCCGAAGTGCGATTTTTGATTTGAATGATTTGGTCGTTGACCGGACTATTCAGATTTGCAAGGCTAACCGAATTAAATTACCAGATGCAATTATTGCAGCTACGGCGCTTGTCTATAACCTTACGTTAATTACCCGCAACATCTCTGATTTTAAAAATATAAACGGTTTAGAATTATTGAATCCCTGGGACGTGCCAGGTAATTAGTCACGAGTCACCAACCATTCCTAATTTTGTATGGTAATATTAAAACAAGGGAGTGAAATATTTACGTTTACTTTTTTTCGCGGCTCTATTATTGACATTGTCGATCAATTCATTTGGGCAAACGGAAGCTAAAAAATTCAGCCGGGCCGACAGTCTTTTTGTTTTCAACCCCGGGCTGGATTTAAAGACGAGGCAGAAAATGCTCGATAGCGCATTTGCCAATAATAGCACCGCACCAAACTTTGTAGTGATATTCGCTACAAATCAGTTAATCGGGGTTACTAAGGAAATTTGTACAGAAGCCCCATTCGTTGAGGGCGGAATCGACAGAAACAACGGCAAGCAAAAAAACCAAAATTACAAATCACAACATTTTTATTTCAACACCAAGGCTGCTTTGGAAAACATAGGTTTTAATGAATATACTTACAGTGAATTATTGGCGTATGGACAAAATCAAGAAGTAAGAAAAATCGTCACTGAGGTTTTAAAAACCGACAGAGCCTTTGATTTAAATTTTCAGGGAACCACCAAACAGCAACGGATGCTTGCACATATTTTATTTAACAATGCGATTATGTCGATAACCGGAGATATTGCCGGAAATCTTATGACTTTGACTAAAATCAAATAGCGCATTAAATCCGGCAAAGATATTGTTGGCCCTTTTTCCTCCCCTTCCCTCACCCCAATTTCCCATATTTTTTCTGGTATTCCTTTGGGTTGAGGGCAACATTCCTTTTAAATATTTTTCGAAAAAATCCAATGTCGTCATAACCACATTTGAAAGCTACCTCGTCAATGCTGTCATAACTGTTTTCGAGCAGCTTTTTTGCCGCCTCAATCCGTACCCGCTGTAAATATTCAAGCGGTGTATTGCCGGTTGCTGCCTCAAAGCGGCGGATAAAATTGCGGTTGCTCATGTAGTATCTCCCGGCTAAACCTTCGATGGACAGGGAATGCTCATAATTTTTCTCAATAAATAGCTGTGCCTCCACAATCTTTTCATCAGAATGGTTCCGTTGAAGCTGAAAAACAGAAAAGGTATGCTGGGGCAGCTGATGGGTATTGATCATCAGGATCTTCGACACCATGATAGCTTCCTGGTGACCAAAATATTTTTCAACCAGGTAGATCATAAAAGTAGTAAAAACAAAGGCCCCGCCGCATGTATAGATATTCCCCTGGTCGATGATGATTTTGTCATCTTGTACTTCCACCTCGGGGTATCTCTGCCTGAACAGATCTGCAAACCTTATATTGGTAGTTACTTTTTTACCTTTAAGTAAGCCCGTTTCCGCCAATAAAAAGGCGCCTATGCAAATACTCGCCAAATCAGCTTTGTTGTCGTGCTGATGCCCAAGCCAGTCAATAAGCCTGCGTTCGCTGTTTAACACATCGTCAATTTTAGCCGAACGCATCGCAGGGATGATCACGAGGTCATATACATTGTCAGCAGTTAGTTGTTCTTCTTTGCCGGTATCCATCGCTTTGCGCCATAAATCACCGTTATCCGCCCTTACATAGTCTATCGCAATAGGATATTTTAAAGGGCTGCCCGTCAGCTGGGGCACGGTAAGCGCCAATGCGGTCCATATTTCAGCCGGCCCGGTTACACAGGTAGCTACGGCATATTCATAATTGAGTATGGCTATACGCATTTTGATTTACGATTTACGAATTACGATTTACGATTTTTCGCGATCGTGATATTTTTAAAGGTGCTCAAGAGTGTTTCGCCGTTTACGATTTTTTATTTCTTCGTCATCACATCCATCATCCGTGCATTTTCTATTCCTCATTTGCACATCTGCATATCCGCACATCTGCACATCCACAACACATCCGCACATCCGCACGTCACAAAGATATTGTTCAAATGGCAAAATCGACTAATTTAATTGTCATTTCTGCCATGTAAATCGCATTGCAGATTCATCTACTTTTGACATAACAAAAAGAGTTAATCATGGAAAATCAAAATTTCACTGCTACCCTAATGGTAGATCAAACTCCACAAGAGGTGTTTGATGCATTCAATAATGTTCGCGGGTGGTGGTCAGAGAATATCGAAGGTGGTACCGAAAAACTTAACGGTGAATTTTCCTATCACTACGAGGATATTCATTACTGTAAGATCAAATTGATCGAAGTGGTTCCGGGTCAAAGAGTGGTTTGGCTGGTGCTCGACAATTATTTCAAATTCACCAACGATAAAAACGAATGGATCGGCACAAAGATCGTTTTTGACATTTCGGAGAAAGATGGACAAACTGTGGCTACGTTTACGCATGAAGGTTTGGTTCCGCAGTATGAATGTTTTGAGATATGCCGCGAAGCCTGGACCAATTACATAAAGTACAGTTTACGTAACCTGATCACCACAGGCCAGGGACAGCCCAGCGGAAAAGACCATGATGACTTTGATGTTAGTATGGTTGAGAAGTGGAGGCTGGATCAGGAGATATAGTGTTAAGTCGAGGTTTCGGTGTGCTATTAGGTAAGGATTGGATGGCGATAATGAACGCGCTCCGTTGACTCACCCCGGCATTTCCGCCCCCTGACGGATCGCCGACCCTCACTATCGCAGGCGATAAAGAGGGTAAAGCCCGGCACTTTTTTGACTTAATTGCATTGAGGGTTTCTGGCCAGGAACCCTGTGTGCCAGATTTTAAAAATCAAATATAAAAAAGGAAATAAAATGAAAACATCAGATTTTACAACTACCATATTGGTAGACCAAACGCCAGAAGAAGCCTTTGCCGCCATTAATAACGTCCGCGGATGGTGGACCGGGGAACCCGGGGTTGAGGGCAGCACCGACAAGCTCAATGATGAGTTTACCTATGACTACAAACCCTACCATCACACCAAACAGAAGATAATGGAGTTGATCCCGGGAAAGAAAATTACCTGGCTTGTGATTGACAGTGAAATTAACTTTGTTGAAGACAAAAACGAATGGACAGGCACAAAGATTATGTTTGAGATTAGCAAAAAGGCCGACAAAACTGAGGTTCGTTTTACGCACGTCGGCCTGGTTCCGGGTGTTCCGTGCTATAACGACTGTTCAAACGCATGGGGCTCGTACATAAAAGGAAGTTTGTTCAAATTAATAACAGAGGGAAAAGGAGTGACCGCGCCGGAATAAAATTTCCAGGATTCTTAAAATGTTTCCCTTTGCCGGTCGTCTTAATTATTAAACAAACCCGATGGAAACAACTTTTTTACAACACATCAAAAAACGCGCCGGCAAGCTGATCGAACCGGCTTTATTAAAATCGGGCAGGGTATTGGAAGTCCGTTCATGGGAGCCTTCTACGATGATTGAGATCGACCTGCATCTGCCGACCGCTGATATGCGGCACTGGGCGGATGTGCCTTATATCAAATTCAGGGTGGATGGGCTCACTTTCCGGGACTATACACCATCCGGCTGGGATGCCGATACGCATACGTGCACTCTTTACGTCGACGCCGCACATAAGGGGCCTGGCAGCAACTGGGCGCGGCGACTGCAGAAGAATGACATAGTTCAATACCTGAAGATAGATACCACACACCATATGCCCGATCCCACCAATTTGGTTGTTGGCCTGGGCGATCAAAGCAGCCTGGGGCATTTTTTCGGGCTTCAGCAATTAGTGTACCCGGTTACGCGTTTTACCGGCGCTGTGACTTTGACCGATAGCAATCATCGCAGCTTGTTCGCTGAATATTTCCGGTCGCCATTACAGCCGATAGCTGATACCGATAGCACAGGTCACGAACGGTTAATGCATTGGGTGGGGGAGCAGGGCTTTTGTGCCGATCACACTTACTTTTACCTGGCAGGTAATAACAGCCTGGTAAGCGGTCTGCAAAGATCATTGCGTCAGCAGGGATTTAATTCCGGGCACATAAAAGTTAAGGGCTTTTGGTCCTGAGGGGTTTTGATGAAATGGTCCTTTGTTAATTAACGGGCGCCGCCTAACCACTAATCTCCAATCTCCAACCTCTGCCTCAATGCCTGTCCAAAGAGTTTAAACAAATAACCGGGATCGCTATATTAATGCTTACATAGAAAATAAACGTGATCACAAACGTGATCCATTTATTTAATGAATTTAGTTCCGGGTTATTCCTTAAAATATACCTGATAGCCGTTTCCCTGCCGGCAATCAATAGAACCGTTATCAAGCTGACGTCGTTTACGATTTCGGCGACCGAAATGCCCGTTGTTGAGGGGATCCTCGACATGATAATATTCAATGTTGCGGCAGCGAAAAACAGGCTGCCAACAATCACCCTCATTTTGTCGTTCTCAGCGGCAAAAAAGGATAAGAAACCCAAAAGGGCGGCTATATACAGTGTGATGAATGCTTTCAGGTAGATGCTGATGCCTCCCCTTTTTATAAAAAGCGCGAACCTTAATTGCGAAGCAGTATTGCGCTGATTTTGATTGATGCGGGGATCGCCCAGGGACGATTTTATGGTATGGGGTTTTGACAGTATAAAATTTCGGGCTATTTCAAAACCGGCAACCGACACGCGGCTGCTTACATTTGAATTAGCCGAATCGGGCGAGAAGGCAAGCCGGTGTATATCATAAACAGTGCTCTCCAATTGTATCATCAACAGGTAATTATCCAGCGGATATAGGGCAATATCGAAAAATTTGGTGGTTGAGCCCACCATATGCAATAGCACGTAAGCGGAATCGCCTTTATTGTTCACGTAAAATGTGCGCGTTTCAATGTGCTCAATGGATCCATTTACAATTCTTACGGGGGCGTTTTCGAGCCTTATAGCGCCCTTAACCGAATCCTTCAGATTAATAAACTCAATCTTTTTTGGGTTCCATTTAAACCAGGCATAAAATTCATAGCTCCACCGGGCGTGTACGATATCAAAATCCTGGATGCGGTCCAAATAGACACCGCCAGTCACCTGCCCGGGTTTTGATTCTTTTACCTGGGCCCAATCTATCTTTGTGAGCCCGACATCGTTTTTTATTGGGCTTAATTCAGCCTCCTTCCGCTGTTGATTCTCCGCAATAATTTCTTTAATGTAATTATGGCAATAGATAAATAAAATCGTGAGGACGACGGCTTGAGACAGCCCGATAAGGGCGCCTTTAATAATGGTTGGTTTTGAAAACACGCAGCAAATTAATCGTTAATATGCTAAAAAGCAAATGCTGCCGTTTTCCGGGAATTCAACGCTAAAAGGTGGACAACGGCTGCTCCAGGTACAGTAAACAATCCGGGATAGTATTTGGATAAAAATAGCAAGCTAACATAAGTGCAAAACCATTATTTTCGTTCGCCCAATATTACCTGTATGAAGAGATTAATTTGCCTGCTGTCACTCACAGCAGTTTGCGCGGCATCATTTTGCCAGTCATCGGCGCCTAAAATCAAACAAGTTATCGATGGCCATCCCGCCTGGATCATGAACGGGAATATTTACGAGGTAAACGTTCGCCAGTACACCCCCCAGGGGACCTTCAATGCATTTTCCAAACACCTCGTTCGTTTAAAAAACATGGGTGTACAAACGCTTTGGTTTATGCCGATAAACCCTATCAGCAAGGTTGGGCGCAAAGGGAAGCTTGGCAGTTATTATGCGGTGGAAAATTACACGGCTGTTAACCCCGAATTCGGTAATATAAACGACTTTAAAGTATTGGTGTCGAAGGCCCATGCGCTGGGCATGAAGGTGGTAATTGACTGGGTGCCCAACCATACCGGCGCCGATAACGTTTGGCTAACAACCCACCCTGATTTTTTTGTTAAAGACAGCACCGGCAAGGCCGCCGTTCCTTACAACTGGTCCGACGTGCGCCAGCTCGACTATAAGAACGTGGTGATGCAGGACAGCATGATCGCTGCCATGAAATTCTGGATGCGTACCTGTAATATCGACGGCTTCCGCTGCGACGTGGCCTGGAACGTTCCCGGAACGTTCTGGAAGAGATGCATCACCGAATTGCGGAAAAAGAAATACATTTTTATGCTTGCCGAAGGGGATAAAACCTACCTGCATCCCTCCGGCTTTGATGCTACCTACTCCTGGGAGCTCTTCCATGCCATGACCCAGGTGGCAAAAGGCAAACTTCCGGCCACAGCGCTCGACAGCGTAGAGGCGAAGTACGGGAAACAATATCCCAAAAACGCGCTGGAAATGTTATTCACCAGCAACCACGACGAAAACAGCGACAACAAAGCCGACTACGGCATTTTTCCCGGGCCGGTGCATGCGCCGTTTGCCGTATTCACCTTTACCATGCCCCATAATGTGCCCCTGATCTATAGCGGCCAGGAAGAACCGATCTTACGGGCCATCCGGTTTTTTGATAAGGATACCATCGTATTCAAAAATTTTGCGAGGGCGCCGTTTTATAAAACCCTCATCGCCATGAGGAAGAATAATATTGCCCTTTCGCCGGAAGCTTCATTCCGCAAAGTTCATTTAGGCGATGACAAGGCCGTTTACGCATTTGCAAGAGAGAAAGCCGGCAAAAAAGTCCTGGTTATTCTGAATTTGTCGGCGGCCCCGCAAACTATAACGCTTACCGATGGCGGCCTGATGGGCAACCCATACAATGTATTCGGGCATAAAAGGGCGCGGTTAACCGCCAAGCCCTGGACGATGGAGGCATGGGGTTATGCGATTTACGAATATTAAAGGCTTAGTTGGCAGTTAGGAGTGGGCTCCCGATAGCCATAGGGATTGCAGGGTAATCTAAATATCTCTAACTTAGTCGCTCGTCGAATCAACTACCGTTACTAAATGATTTATTATACCCAATTGATCTACATAAAGCCGGGATGTGAGCAGGAATTCCATGCTTTCGAGGACAAAGTGCTACCCCTTTTGCAGAACCATAATGGAGAACTGGTTTACCGTGTAAGGCCTCCGGAAAGCGCATTTATAGCAGGCACCCGCGAATTGCCTTACGAGATCCATTTGGTGACCTTCGGCAGCAAAGCAGATTTTGAAGGTTATAAAACCGATCCCAAACGCCTTGAATTTATGGACATGAAAAACAGATCGGTGGAAAAGATCACCCTTATTGAAGGTTTTGAATTGTGATACTCCCAGATGTTGTATCAATCACGGAATGACGTTTAGCTCCGAGTCGAAAGCGGCAATTCAGAAAACACAATTTGACTTAGGATTTAAGACTTACGGCTTTTGACTTAAATCACCGGTTAATCTCCACCAACAGTACCCACGAATCCACCAGCGCTTTAATAAACGAAACGGTAATACCGGGTATAAGGCAATAAAACCCGATGGGAGAATTGTTCAGCAAAAATATACCCCCGGCAATGTAAGGCAGGATTGCTAATTGGGTGAAACATATGTTTTGCAGATAGTGCACTTTATAAAGCTTTTCCACACTCCGGTACATGATGATGTCCATCCGGGTGGTTACAGCCCAAACAATAAGCGCTACAGCTGCCAGCTCACAGCCAAGCAGGCTCGGCGATTGACCCGGAATAAGGCAAAACGAACCGCTGACGAGGATATTGCTCAACAAAATAAGCGACTCCAGGGCGCGTCCCGGCAAATGCTTGCCCGCCAGTATTTGCTTGAGGTTAAGCGAAACGCTCACAAAAATAAGCCCCGTCAGCGCTGCCGCCCCACCCGCTGTGGCTATAAAGTAGTTGGCCCATTGCCCCATGACCTGAAAAATTAATAAACACTAATTAATAAACACTAATTATCACGAATTTAGGCGAATTTCACGAATTAAAATGGACACTAATTAGCTCGAATTTAATCGAATTTCACGAATTTAAGTACCGCCTTCTTTTTAAGCCTGTTTTTACGGAAACACAAGTCGTAGCGCCTTTCGGTCCCGATTGCTATTGGGATTCGGACTAATCCCCAGTCTCAAATCTCATATCTCAAATCTCATATCTCAACGGCTTTTTCCGTAATTTCAACACCTGAATTAATTGGCGCCAATGAAATACTTTTTAAGCTGTGATTGGGGTACGTCGTCGTTAAGGCTGCGCCTCGCCGACATTGGTACCGGTGAGGTTTTGGCCGAAGAATCGTCAGGCGAAGGTATTGCCGCAACATTTGACGAATGGCAAAAAAGCGGCGAACCGGAAGAAAATAAGGCCGCCTTTTACCTGGATAAGCTAAACAAGCATATCGAAGCGATAAAAAGCAAAACGCACATGCCCTTGCAGGGGATAAAGCTTGTCATTTCGGGAATGGCGTCGTCATCCCTCGGTTTTGTCGATGTGCCCTACAGCGACGTTCCTGTGGCGCTGGATGGATCGGGCGTCAAAACTGCGGTAATAAACGAAGGTCAGAATCATCCCTTTGATACATTGGTCATAGGCGGCGTAAAGACGGAATCCGACGTTATCCGCGGGGAAGAGACGCAACTGATGGGGGCCATAGCCGCTTTAGCCAAAGATAGCGTTGTAAACGTTGAGCTCTTTATCTTTCCCGGCACGCATTCAAAACATCTCCGGGTAACAGACAATTTGCTAACCGGCTTTAAAACCTATATGACCGGTGAAGTTTTTAATTTGCTCGCAAATCACAGCATTTTGAAAGCTTCTGTCGACACCGGGGGGATGTGGTCGTTGCCTGATTTCCTGAAAGGCGTGCGCGAAACAAAGACAACCAACCTGCTGCATGCTATTTTTCAGGTTCGAACGAATCAATTATTTGATGTTAACACAAAAAGCGAAAACTATCATTACTTAAGTGGATTGCTGATCGGTCGGGAGTTGATCGATTTGGCCGAATCCGGTGAGCAGTCCATTTGCCTGGTCGCAGGCGGCGTTTTGGCGGTATATTACCTTGCAGCGTTAAAAGAGCTCCTGCCAAAGGCGAATATCGCTGTTTTATTCGCAGAACGAGCCGATAACACCGTGGTGCAGGGCCAGTTAAGGATCGCAAAGCATTTAAACTTTTTTGCATGAACAAATTTTCATTCGATCTATTTCAGCAAATGCCGGTGGTGGGCATCATGCGGAACGTGCCATTGGAGCATATACAATCCATCGCAGGCGTGTATCAGCGCTCCGGTTTAACCTGCCTGGAGATCACGATGAATTCGCCAGGCGCCGAAGATGCTATCATGCTGCTTTCCGAAGTTTTTGGCGATAAGCTGAACATCGGCGCCGGCACCGTATGCAGTATCGCCGATCTTGAAAAAGCCATTGCGGCCGGGGCTGGTTTTATCGTAACACCAATTATCAGCGAAGAAGTGATCAGCCATTGTGTGGCACAGCATATCCCGATATTCCCCGGGGCATATACACCCTCCGAAATTTATAAAGCCTGGTCTTTAGGCGCCACCATGGTAAAGCTGTTTCCGGCAGGCGATATGAAACCATCGCGCCTGAAGGAAATATTAGCCCCCTTAAACTTTGTCAGCCTGATGCCTACCGGCGGTGTAAGCCCCGAAAATTTTACCCACTGGTTTGCACATGGAGCTAAGGCTGCCGGCATGGGCAGCTACCTGTTTCCAAAAGATATTATCGCCGCGCAGGATTGGACAGCGCTGGGGAATATTTATACGTCTGTAGTTGAGAAATACCGGGATTTTATTGCCGGGACATGAGCTGTTTCAACCTTACAAAGAAAGCGCCGGCGGCGCGATTAACCTCCTGCGCAAATCAGGGCCAACACATAAAAATAATGTTTGGCTTAAATAGTTGGCGACAGGAGGCTCCGCTGGAGCCCTAAGCGTTATTTGTATGTGTTCTATAAACAGGCGACTCCTAACGGAGTCAAAATGGACTATGAAGAGCAAGCGATTGGCTCCAGAGCCCCCTGTCTATAGAAAAGACCGAAGAAGTTCAGTGCTCCGTTAGGAGCCTCCTATAACCGGACTATTTTGAGCCAGATTGTGCAGTACTATTTTAATGCGTTTACTTTTTGCCCCAGGGGCCGTTTGCAGAGCACATCATAAATGAGCCCCCCAATCAATCACGCCAAAGAAAAGGGAATAACAATAACGCTGTCGTTATCACAATGGCGTTGATCGCCAGCAGCACGCCCATCCCTCCATAGCTAAAACTGCGGCTGATGCCGTCCATGGCGTTTTTGCTGATGCGGATGAGCAGTAGAATAACCGGGATCACGACGGGGAAACTTAAGATAGCCATCAGTGTTCCATTATTGCCTGCTTTTGAAGCGATGGCGGATATCATGGTAAACACCGTGGAAAAGCTCATGCTCCCTAATAAAACAGCGGTGAAATACAGTAAAGGGTCGCCGATGGTATTGGTAAAGAAAATAAGGTAAACCAACAGAGCGAGCACAATAAGCAGGGACATTAATAAAACATTATAGATGGTTTTCGAAAGAATGATAGCCTGGGGGCTGGCAATAGAATAATAGTATAGTAATCGCCCTTTACCTTCCTGCAGAAAACTTTTGGCGATGGCGTTCACCGCCGCAAAAAGCATGATGATCCAAAACAAAACGTTCCATACAATGGGGTATCCCTGGGTGCCAGTGAATCCGCCGCTAAGGTTGAACGAGATATAACAAACAAATACAGTCGACACCACATAAAGCAACACGCCATTAAAGGCGTATTTTGACCGCCATTCGAGGAGTATCTCTTTTTTCAACAGGAACCAGGTTTGGTTGAGCAAATTCATTAAGCAAAGGTAATTTTTTATTAGTTCATTGGTTCAATAGTTCATTGGTTCATTAGTTCAATAGTTCAATAGTTCTCCCGATAGCTATCGGGAGGTTCATTGGCTCATTAGCTCATTGGTTCAATAGTTCAATAGTTCATTAATGAATGCCTCCGGCTATGAACTATGATCCATGAACTATGAACCTTCTCATATCTCATATCTCACATCTCACATCTCAGATAGCGGTTTATTGGGATTCAAATATTAATTTAGCGGGTACCATTCTATTGAAAATGCCTGTTGCTTATTTTAAAACACCCATAGGTTTTGTGCGGATAACAGAGGAAGATGGATTTATTGCCTCCATTTACCTGCTGGACGGTGAGTTTGAGGTTGTGCCGCCTGAAACTGAACTTTTGGCCGATGCTATCGAACAGATGAACGAATATTTCAGGGGCGAAAGAAGATCATTTGACCTGCCGCTTAAACAGCGGGGATCGCCATTCCAGCAACAGGTTTGGGAGCAATTATCCAAGATTGAATATGGCAAAACCATCAGCTACCTCCAGCAGTCTAAATTGATGGGTAACCCTTTGGGGATACGTGCAATTGCATCGGCCAACGGGAAAAACCACCTGGTCATTGTTGTTCCCTGTCACCGGGTTATCGGGTCGGATGGAAGCCTAACCGGCTTTGGCTGCGGTATCTGGCGAAAAAAATGGCTATTGGAACATGAAGCGAGGGTGATGGGGCAGGGGCAGATGGAATTGGGGTTTTGAAGGAGTATTTTTAGTGATTGTACAGGCCCCCAATCTGCATATCCGCAATCTACACATCCGCACATGCGCACATCTGCACATACGCACATCTGCACTAACTTTGCAGCAACTCAAATATCTCATCGGTGTTGAGAATATAATCTACTGCCCCGGCGTTTATTGCGGCGAGAGGCATTTCAGGCAATTCAGCTTCTTCAGGGTTTTGGGCGATGGTTAAGGCTCCGGCCTGTTTTAGCCTGAGCATCCCCCGGGCGCCGTCGGGATTTGCTCCTGACAGTAAAATTGCCGTTGCTTTACCTTCGTAAACATCGGCCGCGCTCTCAAACGTTACATCAATGGATGGCTTGGAATACCACATAGCTTCGGAAACATCTAATCCGAAAAGGCCGTTCTTTTCAATAAGTGTATGGTAGTTTGCCGGAGCAATATAAATGGCGTTCGGCGTTATTTTGTCTTTGTCGCTTATTTCTTTGAGCGGGAGGCGGCTGTTGAGCGAAAACATTTTTTCAATCTCACTCTGGTGATTCTTTTTGCGGTGCATCACGATCACTACCGCCTTGTTGAGGCCGGGTGGCAAAATACTCACAGCCTTAAATAATATTTTAAAGGCGCCCGCTGAACCCCCAAATAATAAAACCTCCGACCTCCTCCAGCGATCAATAAGGGATTTATCAGCTTTCAATTTTTTGGTATATGTTTTCCTTAACGTTTACCGGTTTGAATTTCTTTTTAAATTTATCCGACCTGATGGTTTCCTTGCTGCCGAGGCACAAAAATCCATGCGGCGATAAGCTTTTATAAAAAAGGTCCAGCACCCGTTCCTGCAGGGCCGTTTCAAAGTAAATAAAAACGTTCCGGCAGCAGATGAGCTGAAATTCGTTAAAGGCTGTATCGGATATCAGGTTATGAACCGAAAAAAGCGTATTGGTCTTTAGTTCGTTATGCACGGTTGCGGCATCGTATAGGGTGGTGAAATTATCGGTTAATGAGCCTTTCAGGCCGGTTAGCAGGTAATTTTCGGCGTAGCTTTTAACGTTTCGCAGGCTGTATATGCCTTTTTTTGCTTCTTTTAAAACGATGGTATTGATATCGGTGCCATAGATAAAAGATTTGTTTTTTAAACCCGACTGGTTCATTAAAATTGCCAGTGAGTAGGCCTCCTCGCCGGAGGAACACCCGGCCGACCATATTTTTATATGCTGCCAGGTAGAAAGGTAAGGCACCACGTCATGACAAAGGGCCTTAAAAAAAGCAGGATCGCGGAACATTTCGGTTACATTAACGGTAACCTCTTCCAGGAAATCCTGGAAAAATCCCTGGTCGTTCACCAACAAATGCTTCAGGTCATGAAAATCAAGTTTTTTGACCATCAACACCCGGTTTACACGCCTTTTAAACGATGCTTTTGAATAGTCGGAAAAATCGAAGCCATGGATCTGTTTTACCAGGTCAATGATCTCCGACAATTGTTCGTTTGTTATCGTTTTTGAGGCTTCGTCCATTATCAGTTCCCCAGCCAAAGCTGCATCAAAGCCACCAGGCGATCCATGTCAACGGGCTTGGTAATATAGTCATTTGCGCCTGCCGCCATACATTTTTCTTTATCGTCTTTCATGGCTTTTGCTGTTAAAGCTATTACAGGCAGTTTGGCCCATTTGTTTTGCCGGCGTATTTGACGTGTAGCCTCGTAACCGTCCATCCTGGGCATCATGATATCCATCAGTACGATGTCAATACCGGGTAATTCTTCCAGTTTTTCAATCGCCTCCTGCCCATCGTTAGCGGTTTCGACGATCATATCATAGCCCTGCAGTGCGCTGCTCAATGCAAAAATATTACGAATGTCGTCATCCACCACCAAAACCTTGCGACCCCTGAGCAGATCTTTACGATTTGCGCTCATCCGGGTTTGACTGAGTTTGAGTATCCCCGGGGAGTTGGTGGCTGTCTTGCTGAGCTTATTTAAAAACAGGTTCACTTCGTCTATGAGGCGGTTTGACGATTTGGTGGTTTTTACCACCATGGCGTTTGCATATTGCATCAGCCTGTTTACAGTAGTCTTATCCAGCTGCATGGCCGTATTGATGATAACCGGCAAGGATTTAAAACGATCTTCCGCTTTGATCTTATCCAGGAAGTCGAGGCCCGAAATATCGGGGAGGTTGAGATCAAGGATGATGCACTGGTATTCATTTTCATCAAGCAGGGTGTAGGCGCCCGCGCCGTCAAATGCCTGGTCGACCGTTATGCCCTCGGTTTGCATTAACTCCCTGAGTGCATTATTCTGGGTTTTGTTATCTTCGATCAATAGCACTTTTCTGAATTTTTCACCGCTTTGCGACATGATGTCGTTAAACAGGCGGTCGAGCACCCCCGGATCAACCGGTTTTTTGAGGAAGCTGATGGCGCCCTCGCGGTCGACCCTGTTGGCCGGAACCTCGCCAGCCGACATTAAGTGAATAGGAATGTGCCGGGTATCCCCGTCCTCCTTTAACTCTTTCAATATCTGCCAGCCATCCTTGCCTGGCAGCATAATGTCCAGTATCACTGCGTCGGGCTGGTTTTCTTTTATCGTCACAACAGCGTCCGTTCCATCATGGATAATTAAAGACTCGTAACCATGGTCGCGCGCATAATCCTTCAGGATGCCGGCAAAATTTTTGTCGTCCTCCACAATCACCACAAAGGGTTCCCTGTTGCTATCGAGGGGCATCTCTGCCGCGGGCTGGAGAGAAGAGGCGCTGACATTAAAACTTTCCACAGTCGGAAGGATCGAATCGTCATTTGGAGCAGTTGAGCTCGCTTTTAGGGGGATGGTCAGAATAAATTCTGCACCCTGGCCGGGTTCGCTTACCACCGTAATTTTACCACCTAATAAGTTCACCAATTCGCGGCTGATGGAGAGTCCCAGGCCCGTACCGCCGAACCTGCGGCTGGTTGAGCCGTCAGCCTGCTGAAATGCCTCAAAGATAATTTGCTGTTTATCCTTCGGGATGCCGATACCCGAATCTTTGATGAAAAAACTTACGGTTTTATCATCCGTCCCGGGCGCAACCCTGACAGTCACGGCGCCATTTTCGGGAGTGAATTTGAAGGCGTTGGATAGCAGGTTTTTTAGCACCTGTTCAACCTTCACCTTGTCAGTAAATAATGTTTTTGGTAATTCTTTGGCTGAGGTTGTCGAATAGTGTATTTTCTTGTTCCGGGCGACTTCGGCAAACAGCATTTCAACGTTTTGCATAATATCTGCAATTTTTACCGTTTCGTTCATTACCTCAACCTTGCCTGATTCAATCTTTGCCAAATCCAGGATGTCGTTGATCAGGGTAAGCAGATCATTTCCCGCATTGACGATTACGCCGGCATATTTTACCTGGTCCTCGGATAGGTTTGCCGGTTTGTTTTCCCGCAGAATGTGGGCCAATACCATGATGCTGTTCAACGGCGTCCGAAGTTCATGGCTCATGTTCGCCAAAAATTCCGATTTGTATTTTCCGGTAGCTTCAAGCTCCTTTATCTTCAAGCCGATAGCGTTCCTCGCTTCCTCTATAGCCTGGTTTTTCTCTTCCAAAAGAGTTGCTTTTTCTTCCAGTTCAGCGTTGGTGCTGCGCAATTCCTCCTGCTGAACGATCAACTCTTCTTCCGATGCCTGCAGCATTTCGGTTTTGCTGAGCAATTCTTCGTTGGTAATGCGCATTTCCTCTTGCTGAGCCTGCAGCTCTTCGGCCTGCTGCTGCACCTGCATCAGCAAATCATGCATAATGGTACGCGCCTGGGCGGTATTTATGGCTATGCCTATATCGTCGGCTACGTTCAAAATATATTCCTGTCCGGCGATAGTTGCCCCGTCGTTGAACGCTACTTCGATAACACCTTTTAACCGCTTATCAAAAAAGAATGGAACGATGAAGCTTTCAACTAAGGGTTGCCTGACTAAAGAAGAGCCGAGTTCGAGCTTATCATTTAACCTGCCTTTTACCACTTCAGCTTTTTGATTCCTTGCAGCCTGTCCGATCCAGCCTTCATTGAGCTTTATTGTTTTCTTTACTGCGTCGTGGTCATTAAATGCATAGGTGGCGTAAAGCTCCAGGCTTTCAGTTGCTTCATTGAACAAGTAAAAGGTGCCGGTTAAGGCTTTCGCGTAGTTGCAGATTTCCGTGAGGACATTTTCTGATAATTCCTTTTCGCTTTGCTGGCCCTGCATTTTCTCATTGAGCAAACCTGAGCCGGTGAGCAGCCAGTTTTGCTCACGGTTCTCGTTTAACACCTTTTCGAGCTCTGAATTGGTGGCGCTGATCTTGTTTTCAATCAGCTTTTGCTGCTCAAATGTTTCCTGGATATAAAAGAAAAGTACAATGATGATGACAAGGAAGACAATGGAACCTATAATAATAATATCGAGGGCGCTTGAAGCGGCTGCCTCTGAGCTTGCCTTACGGGCGACCAGCACTTTGTTATCGGCATTCCGGATATCATCCAAAACCGCACGGATTTGGTCCATGTTTTGTTTGCCATTACTGAGCATATGGTTTTGAACCATATAGTCCAATCCCTTAACCGGCCGTGCCTCAATGTTCGCTTTTAGGATTCCTAATTGCTCGTTCACCATTGCCGATAATTTTTCAACCCGTTTAGCCTGGTCGGGATTTTCCGAAACCAGGTCGCGCAGTTGCTCAAGGTCGAATCTTATGGCCGGAAGTGCGGGCTTATAAGGATCGAGAAATACATCGTCGCCGGTAGCCACATAGCCGCGCACACCGGTTTCAGCATCGATCATTAGCTGTAGCAGGTTTGTGGATGTTTTGATCACCTTTTGTGTGTGATCAACCAAAGCGGAATCGCTTTCGAGCTGACTGATGCTTTTATAAGATAGAATGCCCACCAGTAATACCAGCACCACAGAAACGGCAAAGCCGGCAAATACCTGCTGCCTGAACGAGAGTTTTAACATATGTATTTCAAATAGGGTTGTGATACAAATATGTTAAAAATTTTATTTTTTAATATATTTTATTGATTAAGAGTATATCAGCTTGCGATGGTGAGTGGTGAGTAGTGAGTAGCGAGTGGTGGGTAGAATTAGTGAGTGGGAGTAGTTCATGGTTGATGGCTCATAGTTCATGGCCGGAGGGGGAGTGGCAGTAGCAGTGGCAACTCCGCCGCCGGGGCTATGGCAGAGGAAAGGCAGTGACAGTTGCCAGGGCTATTGCTGTGGGCTATTGCCGTGAGTACTAATGGTCCGCATTTTACCGAAGAGCGCGCCGATCATCGCAAGTATAGCACCGCCAAATAACACGTACCAGCCCCACTTGTAGCGGACATGTTTCACCATATAATCCTCCCATGAACGGAAGGGCAGAAAAGTAAAGGAAGTATGAATTTTTAACCAGGCCAGTAAAAGAAACAACACAATAAGACCAAATGTCAACCAGGCTGTTGAACGAACGATCTTTTGCTGTCCCAATACCGCGCCTATGATACCGATAACCGCAACCAGCAGGATCACTATCCCATAAGGTTGGTTTCCCTGGAAAACATTCCAGTTAACCAAAGGCACGGGTCGAAGGATCGGACAATAGGTACCTATAATAACAGTAACAAATCCCGCGAACGCTATTAAATGACTAAGACGCATCTCAATTTTGACTTAATTCCATTTTTTCAGCAAAGTGGGCGCAGTAATCACGCAAGTCTTCCACAATGTTTTTTTCACCGGTAGCACGCAGAAAGCTGTCGCCCATGGTTTGCAGGGTTTCATAAAAAAAGCGCTTCATTTCATCTACCGGCATATCCTTGGTCCACAAATCTATCCGAAGGGTGTTTTTGTAATTCTGATCCCAAAGGGCGAGCATTATGGATTTAACGGGGAGCGCTTCCTTAGTTTGCGCGTCGGTTGATTCCCACATGATGGTCTCGGGCACATTATTATCGTCGAGTTCAATAGTAAGCTTTATTTCAGCCTTCTTCATTAACGGTTATTTAAGTAGTAAAAATATGATAGCGGCCAAAGTTATAAAGCTTAGCTCTATTAGCCACAACTTTTTAATATCCGTGAAAAAATTACGGAACAATATGTCCATAAATGACACAACGATAGCAAACAGCAAAAATATCCATCCTATCGAGGCGCTGATGACCGAAAGATGCAAACCGGAAATCGTGACCCCGAATATCCAGCTGTAAACAGCGACGAATAAAAAGAACGCGCTTGCAAAATTGAGCGGCGTGATCCTGAGCTTCATGTTATTTTTTCTTTCTGAACGTCCGGGGAACTTTCTTTTTACCCGGACTTGAATTGGGATTTAGGCGGCCCTTTGCCGCATCAAATTTTTTGTGCTGGTTTGGCGTTTTCTTTTCGTGAAACGCACCCTTAAACTCGGGATTTTCACGGCGCTTCTGCATGTCTATCTCTTTCGCCTGTTCCTGCTTTTCGGCGTAAGGAGTGGTTTCTACAAATACGTCGTCGGGGAGATCGCTCACAGGGATGGTTTGTTTGATCAACTTTTCAATCCGGCGTATATAATAAACCTCGGCCGGGTTGCAGAATGTGATCGCCTCGCCGGAATTATACGCGCGCCCTGTACGGCCGATACGATGCACATAATCTTCGATCACCACCGGTACGTCAAAATTGATCACATGGCTCACATCGCTTACGTCAATGCCCCTTGAAGCAACATCGGTTGCAACCAGCACTTTGGCTTCATCATCCCGGAATGCTTGTATCGCGTTTATACGCGTGTTTTGCCCTTTGTTGGCATGTAAAACTTTAACTTCCGTTTCGTTAAATTTCCGAAGCAGGAATTTGTGCACATCCCCGGCCGACGTCCGTGTTTTGCAAAATATCATCAGCTTTTTGATGCCGGCATCGTCCTCGAGCAGCTTTTTCAAAAGGTTTATTTTGGTCTTGAGGTTGGGAACAAA
>Ga0206808_1041_pt1 | contig 37706 bp, 16 predicted proteins | sample Alteio_BWOrgCont_58_FD_152899 | JGI IMG/M metagenome (GOLD analysis project Ga0206808, IMG submission 152899) | Enriched cells from forest soil in Barre Woods Harvard Forest LTER site, Petersham, Massachusetts, United States -... | ecosystem: Environmental > Terrestrial > Soil > Temperate forest >...
TCCCTGTTTTTTTATTCAATTTGAAAAGAAAAAAACCGGCGAGTGGGCTGTTCATCACAAAACTGCTGTCATTCAGCATATACACCCTGCTTGCCCAGTTCAGGCCCTCTGCGGTCAACCAGGGGAGTTTTGAAACCACGCGCATGTTCTGTGCACGGTTATAATAGATGAGGCTGTCGGAATAAGGATTAAAGAAGATATACTCGTTTTCGCCAATCTTTTTGCAGTTTGTATCGTGATGCTTATCAGGATAAAAGGCCTTCCACCCGGCTGAAGACGGGGACACATGGTAGTAGACTTTTTTTTGAAAATTGTAATAGTCCAGTTTACAATCGGCCGTATAGATCAGCGCTTCCGTATTACTTACCTTAACAATGTCCTTGGCATATAATATTCTTTTACTTTCTTCGGACGAGGCGGTGTAGTTGTCGTACCTGAAGAAAAGATGGCCTGGCCTGTCGAACTCATATACCCCGCTGGTGGAACTATACAACACCCGACCGCCCGGCAGTTCGGCAGCATCGTAAACGCCGTTATTGTAGTGTGCAAATGGATCCGTATCACTGAATCGGTAATTCCGCGTAGATCTGTTTTCAATATTTATTACCTGGAAACCCTCGCGGGTGGCAACGCCGAGGCAATTGTTGCTGAAGGGAACGAGGCTTACAATGTACGCTCCCACCAGGTTTAGCGGTTTGTTGTGCGGGAAATAGCGCTCAAAAGTTTCCCCATCAAAAGAATTTAATCCTACTTCGGTCCCAATCCACATAAAGCCCTGCTTGTCGCGGGCAATGCAGGTGACGTTGTTATCGCTCAAACCGTCGGTTACTGAATAGTGTTCAAAATCCGATTCGTTAAACTGGGCTGACACAATCCCTGCATTCAGTAAAAATAAGGCGAATAATAAAAGGGATTTGGGCATCACTAAAGGTAATATTAAAATTATAGACCTCGCTTATTGGTAATCAAATACTACCACATTTGGTAATACCGCGCCAATATTATTACAGGTATTTTTATGTCCCCCTGGAGTAAGAATAATATCCTGTATAAAAATGAGACCTTTTTTACTAAAAGCTTTCCTGTTTTTTGGTTTGCTGCCCGTTTGCCGGGTAGCCTTTGCGCAAACCGCGCCGGCTATTAGTTATAACGGCGGCACTAATGCGGTAACGTTTGACCAGGGCAGCTCCGCTTCGTTTTTGCCAAATACTACCGGAGGGGGAACCATTCCGGGTATGGCCTACGGAGTTGTAAGTACCCCGTATGGTAATACAATAGGGGGAGTCGGCAGTGCCAATGGCACGGGTAACGCCGCGTCGTTTTACGGACCTATCGGCTTGGTTAGTGATGAAGCGGGAACCCTTTACGTTACTGACTATTCCAATAATTTGATACGTAAGATAGTTCTTGCAACCGGTGCGGTAACCACGCTGGCGGGCAGCGGCGTAGCCGGAAATACAAATGGCACCGGCACAGCGGCTAGTTTTAATAACCCTTTTGGAATATGCATTGATCCTACTAAAACTATTTTATACGTTACAGACCGCGCAGGAATCAGAAAAATTGTTATCGCAACTGCAGTTGTTTCAACTATATCCGGCACAGCAGTCGGATACCCAGGCGGGATAACCACGGATGCTTCCGGCGCCAATTTGTATTACGCCGACGGTGAGGATAATATCCTCAAAAAAGTAATAATTTCCAGCGGAATTATAACCACCTATGCCGGAAATGGTACTGCCGGCAGCACAAATAGTACAAGCCTGACGTCGGCTGAATTTAATGATCCCGGAGACTTAGCGTTTGACGCTTCGGGAAACTTGTTCGTAGCCGACGTCCGCAACAATCAAATAAGGAAAATAAACGCCTCCGGTGTAACCTTGTATGCTGGTTCACCTACCGGGGCGGCAGGCACTACAGACGGGACCGGAACGGCTGCGACATTTTATGGCATCAATTCCTTATCATTTGACTTGGCTGGAAACATGTATGTAAGCGAAGTATATGTAATCAGGAAGATAACGCCAGCGGCAGCAGTTAGCACCCTTGCCGGTGAAAACGGCGTTTACGGTAATACAAATGGCACTTCGTTTCTTAACTCCACCTTTGACAATCTGTTTCAATCCTATATAGATGGATCAGGCAATATGTATTTGAATAACACCTCAGATAATAACATCCGTCAACTAACCCTCGGCGGATGGGCCATTTCCGGCGCTTTGCCCGCAGGTATCAGCTTCGACGCCACAACAGGTATCCTATCAGGCACTCCAACGGTTAACGGCAGGTTCCCGGTAGGAATTACTGCCTACAACTTATATGGCAGCTCAACCGCAAATGTCACCATATTGGTTAATGCTCCGCCTCCAAACATCAGCTACAATACCGGCACCAACGCTGTTGCATTTATAAAAGGCAGCCCCGGGAGTAGTGTGCCAACCAATGCAGGCGGCGATGTGCCGGCAATCTCCTACGGCGTAGTAAGCACGCCTTACGGCAGTGCAACCGGCATAAGCGGCAATACTAACAATACCGGCAATGCTGCACGGTTTAGCAGCCCTGACGCCGTGGTTGCCGATGGCGCGGGAAACCTGTACGTTGCTGATGCTGCAAATAATTTGATCAGAAAGGTAGTCATTTCGACCGGTGCGGTGACGACGCTTGCCGGCAGCGGTACAACCGGCGGTGCAAACGGGACAGGCACAGCGGCCAGCTTTAACGATCCGGAGGGGATATGCATCGACCCGACAAATACCATCTTATATGTTTCAGAAGGCGGCAACGGGGACATCCGGGAAATTATTATCGCGACCGGCGTCGTTTCAAGCATAACGGCGGTCAACGGCAGCTACACCCCGCATGGATTAGCGATCGATGCAAGCGGTACGAACCTGTATTTTGCCGATTACACCGCGAATGTGATCAGAAAGGCAGTGATTTCCAGCGGCGCGGTAACCACCTACGCGGGGAATGGTACTGCCGGAAAAACAAACAGCGCTACACTTACATCGGCAGAATTCTTTTTTCCTTCCGGTGTGGCATTTGATGCTTCGGAAAACCTGTTTGTAGCCGACTATGGCAACAACGAAATAAGGGAAATAAATGCCTCGGGCGTAACGCTGTTTGCCGGTTCGGCTACCGGCGCAGCCGGCTCGACTAACGCGACCGGGACATCGGCGACCTTCAGCCTTCCCCGCGCAATTTCGTTTGATGCGGCCGGGAATATGTACGTGGGTGACATAAACAATCATCTCGTAAGAGAAATAACGCCGGCCGGCCTGGTTACAACGCTTGCGGGAGAAGCGGGCACGGCAGGGTACAGCAACGGCGCTTCGTTTACAAGCTCCACCTTTGGCTTTCCCGGCCAATCGTACATTGATGCCTCCGGCAATATGTACCTGCCAGACATAGATTACAATAACATCCGTCTGCTGACAATTTGCGGATGGGCCATTTCCGGCGTTTTGCCGGACGGAATCAGTTTTGACGCCACCACAGGTATCCTCTCGGGCAACGCAACGGTCACTGGCGCTTTCCCGGTGGTAGTTACCGCCTATAATTTATACGGAAGCTCAACCGCAAATGTAACCATAACGGTTAGCACCCCGCCTGTGCCCAATATCAGCTACAATGCAGGCACCAACGCGGTTACGTTTATACAAGGCAGCCCCGGCAGTAATTCACCAACGAATACCGGTGGGGCCGTGCCGGCTTTGGCTTATGGTGTGGTGAGTACTCCTTACGGGAGCCTATTCGAGACCAGCGGCAACACCAACGGTATTGGCAATGGTGCACTGTTTAAAGTGCCTTTGTGTGTAGCTGGCGATGGCGCTGGAAATCTTTACGTTGTTGACGGGAGCAATAATTTGATACGTAAAATAACCACTTCAACCGGCGCTGTAACAACGCTTGCCGGCAGCGGTACAAACGGTACGATGGACGGCACGGGCACAGGGGCTAGTTTTAGCCTGCCGATGGGAATATGCATAGATCCCACCAAAACTATTTTATACGTTGCCGACAATGGTGGAATAAGAAAAATTGTTATTGCGACCGCCGTTGTTTCTACTTTACCTGGGACAGCAGGCGCTGACGGCTTCGGATTAACGACAGATGCAAGCGGAGCGAATTTGTATATTGCCTGTTTCACTGACAATGTTATCAGGAAAGTAGTAATTGCCACCGGGGCGTTAACCACTTACGCCGGCAATGGTACGCAAGGAAATACGAACAGCACAACACTTACATCGGCAGAATTTAATGATCCTGAAGGTGTGGCATTTGATGGTTCGGGAAACCTGTTTGTGGCCGATGGGGGCAATAATGAAATTAGGGAAATAAATGCTTCGGGCGTAACGCTGTTTGCCGGTTCAGCTACCGGCGCTGCCGGCTCAACAAACGGAGGCGGAACAATGACAAGCTTTAATATACCCGTATCTATATCATTCGATGCAGCGGGAAACATGTATGTAGGCGAAACTGGCAACCACTTGATAAGAAAAATAACGCCGGCAGGCGCAGTTACTACGCTTGCCGGCGAGGCGGGTATAGGGGGATTTAGCAACGGCACTTCTTTTACAACCTCTACTTTTGAATATCCTCGTCCGTCCTATATCGATGCCTCCGGCAATTTGTACATTGCGGAACCCTATGCGAACAATATCCGCCAACTCACCATTTGTGGCTATGCCATTTCCGGCACATTACCATCGGGTATAAGTTTCGACGCCACAACAGGAATCCTATCTGGCAACGCAACCGTTACGGGTACCTTCCCGGTAGTAATTACTGCGTATAATTTTTACGGGAGTTCAACCGCCAATGTAACCATAAACTGCACTGCCGCGCCCGTGCCAAATATCAGCTACAATGCAGGCACCAATGCTATCACATTAACAGATGGCACAAACAGCAGCAATTCGCCAGCCAATACCGGCGGCGCGGTGCCGGCATTGGCTTACGGCGTGGTAAGCACCCCTTGCGGCAGTACAACCGGCGTGAGCGGCAACACAAACAGTACAGGCAATAATGCACTGTTTAATTTTCCGACAAGTGTGGTTGGCGATGGGGCGGGAAATCTGTATGTTGCTGACCAAGGTAATAATCTAATACGCAAAATGGTCATTTCGACAGGCGCCGTAACTACGTTCGCCGGCAGTGGCACAAGGGGTGGTACGGACGGAACTGGCACAGGGGCTAGTTTTTATGCCCCGAGCGGAATATGCATCGACCCAACCCAAACCGTTCTGTACGTTTCGGACGAAAATGGAATCAGAAAAATTGTTATCGCCACCGCCGCTGTTTCAACGCTAACAACCGCCGTTTCCGGTTGGGGATTAACTACAGATGCAACCGGAGCAAACTTGTATGCTACCGGTTCAAATGGCTATATGATAAGTAAAGTCGTAATTTCCAGTGGGACGGTAACAACTTATGCCGGGAATGGAACAGCCGGAAAAACAAACAGTACAATGCTTACATCGGCAGAATTTAACGTAGCCGAGGATGTAGGATTTGATGCTTCGGGAAATTTGTTTGTTGACGACCATGACAACAATGAGATAAGGGAAATAAATGCTTCGGGTGTAACGCTTTTTGCCGGTTCAGCTACCGGCACTTACGGCTCAACCAACGGAAACGGGACAAGTGCAAGTTTTAGCTTTCCCAACACACTATCACTAGACGCCGCAGGTAATATTTATGTATGCGAGTTGGGCACCTCACTGATAAGGAAAATAACGCCGGCAGCCGCAGTTACAACGCTTGCGGGCGAGGCGGATGTCTTCGGAGAAACCAATGGCCCAACCCTTACAACCTCCGACTTCAACGATCTTGGCCATCCGTATATCGATGCTTCCGGCAATATGTACGTGCCTGACTATGGCAACAATAATATCCGGAAGCTAACTATCTGCGGGTGGGCAATTTCAGGCGCTTTACCCCTGGGTATAAGTTTCGACGCCACCACGGGTATCCTCTCCGGCGCTCCTTTGGTAAGCGGTACTTTCCCGGTGGTAATTACAGCCTATAATTTTTACGGCGGCTCAACCGCCAACGTAACCATAACCTGCAATACACCTACGGCCCCTAACATCAGCTACACGCCCAACACCGAAGATTACCTGATCAACGCGCCCATAACGGCGCTAAGCCCGGCAAATTCAGGGGGTTCTATTACGGTAAGCGGTTTTGGCACAGGCGTTGCGCTAACAGGTGGCACATTAAAGAATCCCTACGGCATGGCATTCGACGCGGGCGGCAGCCTCTATGTAACCAACTATGCCACGGCCACCAACAATGTGCTGGAATACAATACCACAACCAGCGCCTATACCGGAATTTTTATCGCGAGGACGTCCTTTCCTCAAAAGCAAAACCCCACCAGTATTGTCTTCGATGCCTCCGGAAATGCTTATTCAGGGGAAGACGGTGGTTATCTTTACAAATTCACTTCTGCGGGAACTTATTCATCCACCATTACCACAAACGCCCTTGCCATTGAGGGTATGGCGATCGATGCTTCGAATAATATTTATCTTGCGGATGACTTTGGCAACGCCGTTTATGAATACAGCACAACAGGTACCCGGTTGCTGAGGATACGGGCCTCCACTATCTTAAGTACACCCATCAACGTAGCGGTTGATGGAGGCGGCTGCATTTATGTGCTGGACGCAGGCAATCAAAATCTTCAAAAATACACCTCGGCCGGCGTTTATGTCGCCACCCTGGTCAGCGGGCTTTCCACGCCATATGGGCTATGCTTAGATAGTTACGGCGATATCTATATCGGCGATTCCGGCACCGGCAAAGTAACCGTTTACACGCCAGCCGGCACGCTCATCACATCCATAACGGGACTCACTGATCCGAGGGGCCTGATCGTCGACGCGAGCGGCAACCTTTATGTGTCGGATTTTACTAAGAATACCATCACCAAATATCCACCGGTTTACTATACCATCAGCGGGGGGACGCTGCCTTCAGGGATTAGCTTTAACAGCAACACCGGTACTTTCAGCGGTACACCCTTAGCCGATTTCGGGCCGGTTACCTTTACCATTACCGCCAATGGGCAGTTTGGTACTTCTTCAAGCTGCACGGAGACCATAACGGTGGGTGGGCCGCCCGTATTCAGTTATGCCAATCCGCCTGTGTACACGGTTGGTACAGGCATTTCCAATTTATCACCGACAATAACCAGCGGCGGGCCTATCACATCCGCGTCCATCAACCCCGGCTTACCCTCAGGCTTGTCCATCACTGCTGCCGGGGTTATAACCGGCACGCCAATGGCAGTATCGGCATCCACTGTGTACACCATTACCGCTACTAACGCGACCGGTGGTTCGGGAACGGCCATGGTAACCATTTCGGTTGCCGCGCCTCCCGTATTCGGTTACACTACACCCGTTGCTTATACCGTAGGTACTGCAATCTCTAATTTAACGCCAACTGTAGCCAGCGGCGGCCCTGTCACATCCGCTTCCATCAGCCCCGGCCTACCGGCAAGTTTATCCATCAATTCGGTTGGGGTAATAACCGGCACGCCAATGGCAGCATCCGCATCCACCGTATACACCGTCACCGCTGTTAACGCGGCCGGAGGCACAGGGACGTGCACCGTAACCATAACAGTGGGTGCGGCACCAAATATCAGCTACAATGCAGGCACTAATGCCATTACCTACACAGAGGGTACACCCGGCAGCAACTCCCCGGCCAATACGGGCGGCGCTGTGCCGGCTACAGCTTACGGCGTGGTAAGCACCCTTTACGGCAGTACTGCAGGAGCAGCCGGCAATGCTAACGGTACCGGAAACGCCGCGCGGTTTAATCAGCTCCAGGGTCTGGCCGGCGATGGTGCAGGAAACCTGTATGTTGCCGACCAAACCAATAATTTGATACGTAAAATCGTAATTTCAACCGGCGTGGTAACAACGTTTGCCGGCAGCGGCACAGCCGGTACTACAAACGGGACAGGTACAGCCGCCAGCTTTAATTATCCGGACGGCATATGCATAGATGCGGCGGGAGCTAATTTATATGTTGCGGACTACTACGGCGGTGATATCCGGAAAATTGTGATAGCAACCGGCGTTGTTACAACCATAGCAAGCAACTCAGCCTATGGCCCTGCCGGGTTAACCCTGGACGCTGCCGGAGCGAATTTGTACTTTGCTGATCAAAAAAGCAACATGATCAGGGAAGTGGCGCTGTCTTCGGGTAGTGTGACCACTTACGCCGGAAATGGTACAGTTGGGAGAATAAACAGCACCACCCTCACCTCGGCAGAATTTAACCAACCTATTGATATAGCCTTTGATGCTTCGGGAAACCTATTTGTGGCAGATTATTTCAACAACGAAATAAGGGAAATAAATGCTTCGGGCGTAACGCTTTTTGCCGGTTCGCCCACGGGAGCTGTCGGCTCAACTAACGGAACCGGCGCGGCTGCAAGTTTTAATTATCCCGCCGGGGTCATATTTGATGTGGCCGGAAACCTGTATGTAGGTGAGACTAACCAGTTGAGAAAAATAGCGCCGGCAGCCGTAGTTACAACGCCCGGTATTTCAACAAACTCCGCCCTTGTCACCCCCCTTCACATGTATATCGATCCTTCCGGCAATATGTACGTGCCTGATGCCGGAACTAACAACATCAGGGAACTGCCTATTGTTGGGTGGGCAATTTCGGGCGCCTTGCCTTCGGGTATTACATTTGACGCTACCTCGGGCATTCTTTCAGGCACCGCAACGTCACCCGGCACCTACAATGTGGCGATTACGGCGTATAATTTATACGGAAGCTCGACGGCCAATGTAGCCATAACCGTTCCCGGACCGGTGTTCAGTTACACCACCCCGCAGGTTTACACTGCCGGTACGGCAATTTCTAACTTATCGCCAACCATCGCCAGCGGCGGCCCCCTAACATCTGCCTCCATCAGCCCCGGCTTACCTACAGGGCTATCAATAACTTCTGCCGGGGTGATAACCGGGACGCCGACAACGGCATCGCCTGCGACGTTTTATACTATCACTTCTACCAATGCCGCCGGCAACACCGCATGTGCCACGGTGGTCATTTCGATTATGCTGCCGTCGCCAAATATCAGTTATAATGGAGGTACCGATGTGGTTGCTTTTGTAAATGGGGTATCCGGCAGTAATTCACCTACCAATACAGGGGGGGGCTGTACCGGGCATGGCTTATGGCCTGGTAACAACACCCTACGGGAGTACGACAGGTGTTGCCGGCAACACAAATGGTACCGGTAATGCTGCTTCTTTTAATGTGCCTTGTACGGTGGTAGGCGATGGGGCGGGGAACCTTTATGTGGTTGACACGCACACCAATTTGATAAGGAAAATAGTTGTTTCAACCGGCGCGGTAACAACGCTTGCAGGGAGCGGCGCTGCAGGTACAACCAACGGTATCGGCACGGCGGCCACTTTTTATCAGCCAAACGGACTTTGTATAGATGCGGCAGGGGCAAACTTATATGTTTCGGAATATGCCGGCGGGGACATCCGGAAAATTGTAATAGCGACAGGGGTTGTTACGACCATAGCAACATCCAGCGGCCCAAGCGGGGTAACCCTTGATGTGTCCGGTCAAAACTTATACTTCCCTGATTTTAATACCAACGTTATATATAAAGTAGTGCTTTCCACCGGCGTTCAATCGATTTACGCGGGAAGCGGCGCATATGGCCTAAATAATGGCAGCCTTTCGACATCACAGTTTAGGAGCCCCGCTGATTTGGCGTTCGATGGTTTTGGAAACCTATTTGTATCTGATTATAATAATAACGAAATAAGGGAAATTAACGCCGCAGGAACAGCGGTAACGCTGTTTGCCGGTTCATCTACAGCTGCTTCAGGTTCAATCAACGGAACCGGCAGCGCGGCAACTTTTCACACTCCGGCTACCCTATCATTTGACTGGGCTGGAAATCTGTACACCGGCGATATCAGGAATGACCTGATCAGGAAAATAACAACCGGCGGTGTAGTCACAACGCTTGCGGGCGAAACAGGCATTCCGGGATTTACCAACGGTTCGTCGTTTTTAACATCTACTTTTGGCTATCCCTATCACCCTTATGTCGACCCTTCCGGCAATATGTACGTACCTGACTTTCTGGAAAATAACATCCGGCAGCTAACCATTTGCGGATGGGCAATTTCGGGTGCCTTGCCGGCGGGCATTACGTTCGACGCTACCTCAGGTATACTTGCCGGAAACGCAACGGTTACGGGCAGCTTTCCAGTCGCAATAACAGCTTATAATTTATACGGCAGTTCCACGGCCAATGTCACCATAATCTGCAACGCGGCTTACGATTGGCTGGGAACCAGCAGCAACGACTGGAATGACGTCAATAACTGGATTTCAAAAACGGTACCGGTTGCAGGCAGTAATGTCAATATAGGGGTAACTTACCCGTTTACCAATCAACCTATCGTACAAAATGCCCCCGCAGCGGTGACTTTAGGCACTTTAAACTTCGGCAACTTTGGCGGCAAGGCGCCTGTGTTAACCGTAAACAGTCCGTATCAATTAACATTTGGCGATATTAATGAGGTGAGCGACGCCAATTCGGCAACCACGGCATACACAGCCACACTGGCGGGTACGGGTGTCATTAATGCCGCCAACTTAAATGTTACCGCCAACACGGTTTCGGCCAATACTTATACGGAAGCCATTTCGTCATCCATAACCGGCTTAAACCTTTCGGGCAATATCAACTTAACGTCGGCGTTTTCAAGCAATGCTTATAACGCGGCATTCAACGTCACCGGTGGTGTAACAAGTTTAACCAGCACAGGCACCACGGGCATTATATCAACCAGCAACCAGGCGGGCAGTGCTTCTGCAACCGGCGTTAGCGCCGGCACGCTGCAATGGGCAAACGCCAACGGGTTATCGGGTCTTTCGACCACCGGAACAAATACCCTGGCATGCAGCGGAACAGGCGTTATCGGTTATGCCGGCGCAAGTCAGACCGTTTATACCGATCTGCCGGTTACCGGATTACCGACCGGGGTTAGTTACCAGGGCATAAGCTTTTCGGGGACGGGTATAAAAACGCCGAATGGCGCAAGTACCAATAACCTGAATATTGCCGGAAGTTTCACCAACTCGATGCCTAATACTACTGGCAATTATGTTGCACTTTACAATACGATAGTGAATTTTAACGGAAATGGGGCTCAGGCTTTGGCGGGCGGAGCCGCTTCACAGACCTTCGGTTCTGTTTTCAACACCGTTAATTTCACCAATGCGGGGATAAAAACCATAAGCGGCAATTTTTATGTGGCCCCCACCGGCTTATTGACCATGAGCAACGGCGCTGCGCTGGTGGCCGGTGATAATGCTGCATCGCCGACCACGGCTGACGCCTATTTGACCCTGGTATCCGACAACGACAGCACTGCGGCTGTAGCACCAATCCCGTCCGGCTGTTCCGTAACCGGAAATGTAAACGTACAGCGTTTTATCTCCGGGGACAGGAGCTATCGCTTAATGTCATCAGCCGTTTCTGCCGGAGGCAGCCCCAATGGCACGTCGGGCATGAATTATTTGTTGAACAGCCTTTACCTTACCGGCCCAGGCCCGGGATTCTCGGCTACAGGTAACCCGACTTTATTCCTTTATGATGAAAGCTTTGTGCCACAATACAGTACTTTTTATAACAGCAACTATATAGCCGTGAGCTCGATGAGCACAGGAACGGGGGCTTCTCCGACATACCCTGTGTCGCCTAATGGGGCGGGTTTAACCGGGTCTTATACAGTGCCGGCGGCTAACGGCTATTATGTATTTTACCGGGGTAATTTGTCGGAAGGCGTCGCTAATTTAACCAGCCCAACCTATAGCCCGGTATTATCGACCGTTGCCACCACAACAGGAACCTTAAACCAGGGCCAGGTTAGCTTTGCAGCCTGGTATGCGCCTTCGTCGGCGACCTTCGGCGGCGTTAGCCAGTTCTGGTACCTGGTTGGCAACCCCTATGCCAGCGCAATCGACCTGGCGAACGTCCAGGGGGTATCCGCAAGCAACAGCGGCATTTTTATGACACCCTACAACACCACTACCAACACAGGCATTACCAGCTTTATTTACGAGCTGAACCCGGCGAACGGCATCTATGCCATTTACAATACAGCCGGGCCAAGCACCCTCCACGCCGCGGAGTTTATCGGCAGCGGGCAGGGATTTTTCGTGGAGGCCTATGGGGCCAACTCCTCGCAATTAGTGTTTAACGAAAGCGCAAAAGCAACCTCGACCAACGCCCACCTGCCCGAAGGTTTTATGAACCAAAGGATCAACAATCCGGCGGCAATCAACCCGGGTGTGCCTAACCCCATCTTACGGCTAAGGATGACCAAAGACAGTATAAACGACGAGGAGACTATCATCACCTTTAACCCAAAAGCGAGCAGCGGCTTTGTGATCAATGAAGACGCGCGCCACTGGAAAGGTAACGGTTTAATTGGCTTCACCAGCATATCCAGCGATAACGTACCACTTGCGATTAACTCCCTGCCGTTGGCCGCATCGCTGACTATCCCCCTGCGCACGGTGGCAACAAATGATGGTTTATACAATATGTCCCTATCTATGGACGCTCCCCTGCCCGCCCTCTACGAGATTTGGCTAAAGGATGCCTATAAAAAAGATTCGCTGGATATTAAGGATAACCCTACGTACAATTTTGATATCCTGCATTCGGACACCAATTCATTCGGCGACCACCGTTTTAGCCTGGTTATCCGCCAGAACCCGGCGCTGATGGTACACCTGCTCAGCTTTAACGCGATAAAAGCTACCGGCGGCGACAATGTATTATGGACCACCGAAAATGAATCGAATTACACCAATTTCGCGGTTCAGCGAAGCACCGATGGGGGCACAACTTTTACTACCCTTGGCGCACTGTTGTCGAGCGGATTAGGTTCCTACAACTACCTGGATGGCAAGCCGGTGCAAGGCGCCAACAGCTACCGTCTGCAACTGACTGATTTAAACGGGAACATAACGTATTCGAATGTGATCACCATCATGTACGCCAATACAGGTAACCAGATCACGCTGAACGGCTTTATGGTGTACCCGAACCCGACAGCCGGAGCGGTTAACCTATCTATCAATCAACCAACTGCTACCGCCACGACCACCTATACCATCGAGATCGTCAACAACCTGGGCGTAGTGCTCAAAACAGCGCAATCATCATCGCCGCAATGGCAAACCGATGTAAGCGCGCTGGTGCCGGGAACTTATTTTATCACGGTAATGAATACCAATACGAATACGCTGGTGGGGAGAAGTGCGTTTGTGAAGTTGTGAGTTAGAGATTGGAGGTTAGAGATTAGGTAGAAGATGTGCGAATGTGAGGGGGTTCATAGTTCATCCCGCACGTGCGGGATGGTTCACAGCCGGAGGTTTTAGTTAGATGTGCGGATGTGAAAATATGCAGATATGCAGATATGCAGATATGCGGATGTCGAATGTGTGGGTTAAAGTCGTTTAGCTAAGAACATTATCCACGCCTCACCCAAACCCTCTCCAAGGGAGCGGGCTTTAGCTGCGCATTTACATCAACGAGATAATTCCTTTTACCAATATTTGCCTTAACTAAACGGCATTGATCTGCAGATGTGAAGGGGTTCATAGTTCATGGTTTATAGCCGAAGGGTTTTAGTTAGGTGAAAATGTGCGGATGTGCGGGCTAAAGTCGTTCAGCTAAGAACATTATCCACGCCTTACCCAAACCCTCTACAAGGGGGAGAGGGCTTTAGCTGCGCATTTACATCAACGAGATAATTCCTTTTACCAATATTTTCCTTAACTAAACAGCATTGATCTGCAGATGCGAAGGGGTTCATAGTTCATCCCGCACGTGCGGGATGGTTTATAGCCGAAGGGTTTTAGTTAGGTGTGAAAATGTGCGGATGTGAGATATTAGATTAGTTTAAAATAACGGGCCTTGTGTTTTGACAATAATAAGTTAAAGGGAAAGCACTAACAGTCACGAATTACTTTTCGGTTAAATTCGTGAAATTCGATTAAATTCGAGTTAATTAGTGTTTTTATGATACGATTTGGGTTTAGCTGTTTGTTGTTTTTTATTCCGCTTCGGTTGTTGGCGCAAGTATTTACGCCCAACCCCGACTGGCGCTTTGAGAACTTTAATAGCCAAAATCACTTCATAAACCGCGAAATACCTGATTTGACATTGGACAAGCATGGCTACGTGTGGACATGCGCCAATGGCCTGGAAAGATTCGACGGCTATAAAACGAAAGAGTTTAACAGTTTTGACAAGTCGGAAGGCGGGCTAAAAGGTTATTATTCAGGTGTAATTGCAGACAGCACCGGGCGAGTTTGGGTCGGTTCGGCAGGGTTGTGCTATTATGATGATGTGAGCGGCAAATTTGTTTACGTTAAACCGGATTCGAAGCACGATTTCGCTGGCTTTGCTGCCTTTTGTGCAGACAAAAACAACTTATGGTTCGTTTGTGAATACGGTTTGGCCAGGTTAGACCTCCGGACATTAAAAATATCATTTACGTCGCTGACCAGCATTGCCGACCCCCTTTGTACCTATTTGATAGATGAAAATACCATAATGGTATCGAGCCGCGAGAAAGTCTATTTCTACAATAGCAGGCAAAATACTTACACATCGGCCACTTTGATTTACAATGGCTCGCTGCTCAAAACATTCGGCGTATCCAAGTGCGGCTCCACTATCTATTTAGGGACAAATTATGGGTTATTCACGCTGAAAGATTCAAAAACGGCGGCCTTCGAATGTGCAGCGACCAAAGATATTTCAATAAACGACCTCTTATTTCTTCCACAGGATAAAAAAAAAGAGCACCTTTTTTTGGCTTCTGAAGGAAAGGGGCTCATGGTGTACAACATCATCTCAAAAAAAATCGAATGTAATTATGTCCATGATAGTAATAACCCATATAGCTTGCCTGATAACATCATTTCAAAATTGTATGTTGATAAAAAGGGGAGGTTATGGGTGGGCTCCGACTATGGGATGAGCATGCTCGATATAAACAACCAGCAGTTAAAAATACGGTTCCTGAATAAGGACAGCGCTGTTGAATTGGGAATAAGTAAGGCTGCCAGGGATAAATACGACAGCACAAAGGTTTGGATGTCGTCATACAACCATGGAATGATCTGCGTAAACTGGAAAACCAAAAAGGTTGAAAAAGTATTTGATGGCGACCCTCAGGTTCAAAATCTATATGACTTTGTGCAGGTATCGAAAACGAGATGGTTGCTGATCAATCAAAAAAGGGTTATGGAGTGGGAACCCCAAAAGGGCGTACTGTCGCAAAGAGTACTCCCGCTCTCTGATTCTCTTCTGATTGTGTGCAATATGCGAAGGTTGATCTTAGCGGATGAAAAGGCCTGTTTTATAACTACAAACAGGGGCTTGTTTAAATATGATTTGATTACCCGTCAAATTACCGCCGCTTCAGCAACTGCATCAAAGAAAAGCGGGGAGCAGTATAAATATATACTGTTAAATGGTTTTTATGACAACGGAATACTTTGGATTGCATCAAGGAACGGGCTATTTAGTTATGATATAGCCAAAGGTGCAACTACGGTTTATACAGGAAAGGGCGAACCGGGGAATTATTTTTTCTTTGATGTGATAGGGGCGCCAAAAAACCGGATCGTTTGCGCTGCGGGTACCGGCATCACGCTATTCGATAAAAAAACAAAAAGTTTTAGGGTAGTGAACGCGCTGGGTAATTTAATAAACCCGGGGTGTTTAACTGTTAGCGTAATAAATAACGCTGTTTGGACGGGCGGCGGAATGGGGATTTTAAATTATGACCTTAACACTGGTGTTTCTGTCTTGGCCCAGCACGAAATTTCAGTGATGGACGTATCCCCAAGTTCTCCGTTTGCTGTTATTGGCAACGACATTGTTTTTGGCTTTAGAAATGGATACGCTTATTTTACGCCAAACCAAAAAGCTGTCACCCTTCCATCTAACCCGATCATAGAGGATGTATACGCAAACAATCAACCAGTCTTATGGCAGCGCCAGGCCGGGGAGGTCTCCGGCAATTTAGTTTTCAGCCATTTGGATAATTCCATAAATATTGCTTTCACTGCTTTTTTGTATACAGACCCCGACCACATAAAATTCCGTTACCGGCTCAACGGAGCTAATCCCGGGTGGCAATATCCCGGGGATGAACGCAGCGCTAACTATGCACAGCTTGCACCTGGAAATTATACATTTTATGTTCAGAGCGGTAATCGAAACGGCGTTTGGAATAAACATTTAGCCTCATTCAGTTTTGCCATAAACCCTCCATATTGGGAAACATGGTGGTTCAGAACATTGGCAGTACTGTTGATGGCGCTCGGGGTATATAGTTTATACCGCTATAAGATAAACAACCTGCGGGCTATTGAACGGATAAGGGAGAAGATTGCTTCTGATTTTCATGATGATATAGGTTCGGCCCTGAGCAGTATTTCTATTTTCAGCGAGGTGGCCGATAAACAACTGAAACAACAATATCCGACCGAACAAACCAGGGAGATCGTCGGCCACATCTCTTTTCATTCACGCGCTATGCTTGATGCCATGGACGACATTGTTTGGGCGGTAAATCCGCAAAACGATCATTTCAATGACCTCGCTGTCCGGATGCGTGAATTTGCCATTCCGCTGCTTGAAGCAAAAAGCATAGGGTTTGATATTAATATACAGGAAGATATACTGAGCACGCGGGTACGAATGGAGGTTAGGAAAAACATATTTATGATTTTTAAAGAATGCATTAACAATATACTTAAACACTCCGGGTGCTCGGCTATGAGTGTAGTTGTCAACAAATTAAATAACCAGCTTGAATTTATTATCAGCGATAACGGCAAAGGTTTTGATGCTAATGCGCCGCATACCCGCAATGGACTCAAAAATATGAAGAGGCGTGCCGCGGAAATTAACGGCACAATACAGGTAACAAGTGAGCCGGGTAATGGAACCGTTGCAAGATTGCTTGTTAATATCATATAAACATCTGATTGGATATGCAATTAATCCGGGCTATCTTTATCTATTAACAGCAAAAAAATTGGACATCAGGGTTTCTGTATTCGATGATAACAACGCCTTGCGCGACGGCCTGTACTATCTTATTTCAGGTACACCGGGTTTTGCCATCGCCGGGATATACCCCGATTGCAACCATGTGCTGGAACACCTGCGGGAGGATGCCGCTGATGTTATCCTGATGGATATTGATATGCCGGGGTTGAACGGCATTGAAGCTACGGCATTGATAAAAAGTCATTTTCCGGATATAAACGTGCTGATACTTACATCTTATGATGATAGCGAGAAAATCTTTGATGCTATTCAATCAGGCGCCACAGGCTATCTTTTGAAAAAAACCACACCCGCCAAAATAATGGACGCGATTACTGAAATAAACCAGGGCGGCGCGCCGATGAATGCGGGTATAGCCCGAAAGGTACTGGCGTTTTTTAGCGAAAAGAAAAATGTAACTGAAAATGAATATGACCTTTCCTCCCGTGAGATAGATGTGCTGCGATGCCTGGTAAAGGGCGACAGTTACAAAATGATTGCCGGCCGCTGTTTCATCAGCATGGGAACAGTTTGCACGCACATATGCAATATTTACAAAAAGCTGCATGTTAACTCCAAATCGGAAGCGGTCGCCAAAGCTATTCGTGAGCGGTTGATCATCGATAGTATATAATGCCAACATAGAGCCAAGATACAAGAACCAAGAACCAAGATAAGCAGGTAAATTCCGGCCAATTGCAGATAAACGAGGATCCAAACGGCCCAATTGTCTCTCTTTTCGACAATTTGTCCATCTCATCCTTGTTTTTTAACTCTTTCCCGCACGTGCGGGATTGACTCTTGATTCGTATATATAGCATTTCTCTCCCCCTCCAATAAACCATAAGCTTATATGATTGACGCGTCATGTCATAATCCGGACTTTCGTATAGTTAACACCATCATTATCAGCGCCTGTCATTCATCACGATAAGTGCTTACCCCGCTGATAGTTTTTGGTATTTGATTGACGCCCTATTGGTTTAAACCCCCAAGCAGGCTATACCGTGAAAACATTTTTTCTTAACTCAATTTTTTTTGTTTTTGTGTTGCTGTGCGGGAGGGCGGTGTTTGCTCAAACTGCTCCAAACATCCATTATAACGGCGGCACCAATGCTGTAACTTTTACGGACGGAACGGCAGGCTCTTTTTCGCCGGCAAACTCAGGCGGAACGGTACCTGCCCTGGCTTATGGTACTGTAACCACCCCTTATGGCAGTACAACAGGCGCATCGGGCTATACGAACGCCACTGGCAATCTTGCACTATTTCATACAGAAGAAACCTTAATTGGCGACGGCGTAGGAAATTTGTATGTAGCTGACTTTTTAAATAACGTGATCCGGAAAATAGTGGTTTCCACTGGGACTGTGACAACGTTTGCGGGCACAGGCACAGCGGGAATCACAAACGGCTCAAGCGCCTTAACGTCTGCATTTTATGAGCCGATCGCTCTTTGCCTGGACCCAGGCGGAACGAACTTATACGTTGGGGAACTATCTGGCGGGAATGGCGATATCAGGAAAATTAACCTTTCAACCGGCGTTGTTTCAACTTTTGTACCAACACCTACCGGTGATGCCTTTGCACCCTATGGTTTAACGACAGACGCATCAGGAACGAACCTGTATTATTCGGATTTGGTAAGCAATACGATCTGCAAAGTATTAATTTCTAACGGTGTCGTCACCACGTACGCAGGGAACGGAACGCCTGGAAGCACAAATAGTGCAACGCTGACGTCGGCAGAATTTAACGGGCCAATGGGAATAGCGTTTGATGCCTCTGGAGACCTGTTTGTCGCTGAGTATTACAACAACGATGTTCGGGAAATTAACGCTACCTCGGGGGTAACGCTGTTTGCGGGATCAGCCGCCGGGACAGCAGGCGCGACAAACGGAACCGGAACCGGCGCGGAGTTCAGTGAACTCCATTCGATCACGCTGGATCCGGCAGGGAATATGTATTTAGCCGACGACGGCAATGATCTGATTAGAAAAGTAACACCTGGAGCGGTCGTCACTACATTTGCGGGAGAGGCTAGCACCCCCGGCACGACCAATGGTACCACTTTTACAACATCCACCCTTGGTTTCCCTGGTCATATGTGGATCGATGGCTTCGGGAATCTGTATGTGCCTGATTATATCTACAATAATATCAGGCAGTTAACTATTTGTGGTTACGCGATATCGGGCACTTTACCAGCGGGCGTTACATTTGACGGGACTACCGGCACACTATCAGGCACCGCTACGGTGACCGGTACTTTTCCGGTAACCATTACTGCTTATAATTTTTATGGAAAGTCAAACGCCGCGGTAACGATAACCTGTAATCCGTCTGCGCCAAATATATCCTATAGCACGCCGAATGGTTATGCGATTGGCAGGGCAATGACCACTTTATCCCCAACCAACGCCGGCGGTGCCGTTACAGCAACAACAAGCTATAGCACAACCGGCACCACGGTGCTTAATGCGGTTACTAACGGCCTGAATCAACCATATGGAATGGGCGCAGACCCAACCGGGAACGTGTATGTGGTGAACTATGGCGGGAAAACCGTCACCGAGTACAGTACTGCCGGCGTCGCGACGACCTATTCGACCAACGTACCTGCCGGACCAGTGGGAATCACGTTTGACTCATCGGGCAATGCCTATGTGCTTGGCGAAAGTTCAGAGACGGTTGTTAAATTTACCGGGGGTATGTCGGGCACGACAAGTACTATCGTTACCGGCACCACAGCGCCGACAGCGATTGCTATTGATGCGTCGAATAATTTATTCGTGGCCAATATTGCAGGTGCTAACCGTGTGCAAAAATACACTTCATCGGGCACCCCCTTGTTGACCATCATCGGGAGTGCGACCTATCCTATGTCGGCTGGTATCGGCGTTGATGCATCCGATAACCTATGGGTCGCTGATAATCATTTGGGTTCCTCGGTGGATGAATATAATTCCGCCGGAACACTTGTACAAGAGCTTTCACGGGGCAGTGCGAACTCCGCTATTTATATAGATGGCGCAAATAACGATTTTTTGACAACCACCACCGGAGAGTATGTAGCTGTTTATACCCCAGGCTGGGCGGCGGCAACCCAAACCATAACGCCACCATTTTCGAGTCCGCGCGGAGTTGTGACCGACCATTTGGGGAATATTTACGTATCGGATTATACCACCGAGACGGTGAAAAAATATGCTCCCACTTCGGGATATTTCCTTGCCGGCACTTTGCCCCCCGGCCTGTCTTTCAGCTCAACCACCGGGGCCATCACCGGAACCCCGACGGCAGTTTTCTCCGGATCGTACAGCGTAACTGCCTACAATGTCACCGGTAAGAGCACCAGCAATACGTTTACCATCAACTGCGGTTATGCCCCGTCAATTTCATATAATACGCCTGACGATTACCTCGTAAATACAGGGATCACCGCCTTAACGCCAGGTTATACTACCGGAACGGTTTCCGGCGCCTGGTCGGTTTCTCCTTCGCTTCCGGCGGGGCTAACACTGAACACGTCAACCGGGGTAATAACCGGAACGCCGACCGTTCTGTCATCCCCAACGAATTATACCGTAACCACCAGCAACCAGTATGGCTCGACAAGCACCATGGTCAACATAACGGTATATTCGGCGCCAGCGTTCAGCTACTCACCCAACCCTGTAAATTACCCGGTAAACGTGGCGATAACCCCGTTGACGCCGGCTGTTACCGCCGGACCTGTAATACCGTATCGGACAAATGGGTGGAATTTCACGCCCATTACTTTCGAAACGGGTTTAACCACGCCCTGGGGCATAGCTTCGGATGCCAATGGCAATGTCTATGTAACCAGCTATACGGGTAATACAATTGTGGAGTACAACTCGAGCGGAACGGCCCTGGGTACTTATACTACCACCGCTAATGTGCCCGGGGTGACCGTTGATCCTTCCGGCAACGTTTATGCGCTACTGGCTAATGGCAATATTTACAAGTACACCAGTTTTGGCGCCGGCACCTTACTAACCAGCACCATATACAACTATGTATCTGCTGAGGGAGGCAACCTCACCGAGGCGGGTTACGGCATCGCATCAGATGCATCGGGGAATCTTTACATTACAGATAATTATGATAGCGTTGTATGGAAATATACTGCAGCCACCGGCATTTGCGCTATACTTGTGCCTGCCGGGACCACCGGCATCAGCGGCCCGTCCGGCATCGCGGTTAACTCAATAGGGAATATTTATATCGACAATGTGACTAACGGGGCCGTGGTGGTATGCAACTCATCCGGCACTTACCAATCGGAAACTTGCTGCTATAGCCAGCCTCCATATAGCGTGTGTCTTGATGCTGTCGGTGATTTGGATGTTGGCATGTCGCCAGACAGGGGAATAACGATAGATCCTTCGTACAACATCTATTATACGGACTATGCTGCCGGCACGGTTACCAAATTGACCCCCAACTTTTACCAGGTCACCGCCGGCGGGGCGCTGCCACCCGGGATCACCTTTAATACAACCACCGGCACCTTCAGCGGTATGCCTACAGCGGCTTTCGGCCCGGTGACCTATACCATCAGCGCGTACGGCTACAACTGGACCACCGGAAGCACGAGCGTAACCATCAGCTGCTACAATTCCTACGATTGGACAGGCGCCGCCAGCAGCGACTGGAACCTTACTACCAACTGGGAGGCGGGCCTTGTACCCGGGAGTGGCAATACGGCTAACATCGGTGTAAATTACGCCTTTACGAACCAGCCTGTGATAGGGTTTAGCGGCGCAACGTCAATCAATGTGGGCGCTATCCAGATTGGCAACAGCGGAGGCCAGGCCGCCATGCTTACCGTGAACAGCGGTTATACCCTGAACGTGGTAACCACTTCAGGCGGCTCGGGCACGATCACCAAGCAAAGCGACGCCAACTCGCTGCAGGCTTTCGCAACAGGTTCGAGCCTTGCCGGCGCGGGGACCATCACAGCTGTTAACCTCGATGTGATTGGTTCAACCACCTTAGGCAGCTCTTATACCGAAACGTTCTCGTCGTCGGTAGCCAGCCTGCAGCTTTCGGGAGCGGTTAACCTTACCTCCGGCTTTTCCGCCTATGCGCAAAATGCCGCTTTTAATTTGACAGGTGGCATCGCTTCGGTAACCGGGCCTTTAACCACAACCAATGCGGCAGGCGGCACCTCGACATTCGGTATAGTGCCAACTGCCACCGCTACTTTGCAGTTAGCCAATTCAACGCCGCTGTCGGGTCTATCAGCAATTGGCACCAATGTGACTAATTTTAATAATTCAGGCGCGACCATCGAATATTCAGGCGCAGCCCAAACGTTTTATACCGATGCAGCGGTGACTAACCTATCTAACATCATCAGCTACCAAAACATTAAGTTCTCGGGGACCGGCGTAAAATCGCCAACTGGCGGCAATCTTAACGTTGCAGGCGACTTTACCAACGCGATGGCCAATGATGCTACTGACTATGTAACATTAACCGGCACCCCGGTCTACTTTAACGGCGCTGGTCCGCAGAATATTTATGCGGGCGCGGGAACAGGCACCGTGTTTAATAACCTCACCTTTAATGGCAGCGGCGCTACCACCATACAAAGCGGCATGGCCTATGTGGACGATGCAGGTACATTAACGATGGCAGGCACAGCCACCCTGGCTGCAGGCGGACTCCTGACTTTGAACTCGGATGCAACCGGTACCGCAGCTATCGCCCCGATCAGTTCGGGTACGCCAATAACCGGAACGGTTAACGTACAGCGTTATATCTCGGCCGAAAGGGGTTACCGTTTGCTGTCGTCGCCGGTTAATGCAGGATCCACCGGAAACGGCACTTACAGCATAAATTATTTATTGAACAGCCTGTATCTTACCGGCAGCGGTACTGGCTTTACGCACACCGGCAACCCAAGTTTGTATTTGTATGATGAAGGTTTTGTGCCGCAATATTCCACTTTCTATAATAGTAATTTTATCGCAGTCAGCTCAATGAGCAGCGGGACAGGATCAACACCAACCTACCCGGTGAATGTAAACGGGGCCGGCTTAACCGGATCCTATTCTATCCCTGTGGGTAACGGTTATTATTGCTTTTATCGCGGTAACCTGAGTGAAGGCACTTCCGACCTGACCAACCCGGCCTATTCAGGTGTATTACCCTCAACGGTAACCGCATCAGGTACTTTGAACCAGGGATCGATAACTTTTACAAACTGGTTCGCGGGCACTTCTTATCTGGGCGGTATCAGCCAGCACTATAACCTGATAGGTAACCCTTATGCCAGCGCCATCGATCTGGCTACCGTTCAAAGCGCAACGACTACCAGCGGCATTTACATAACCCCTTACAGCGGCGGCGCAGGTATCACCCATTTTGTTTACGAGCTGAAGCCATCCAGCAACGTTTATTCGGTGTATAACCTGAGTAACCCGGGCATGAGCACCAACAATGCTTCAGAGTACATTGCAAGCGGGCAAGGCTTTTTTGTGGAAGCGCACGGAACCACTTCGCGACTGGTGTTTAATGAAAGCGCCAAAGCTACGTCGACGAATGCCAATACGCCGGGGTTCATGAACAAACGGGTGAATAACGTTGCCGCCATCAACACCGGTGGAGCGAACCCGGTATTACGACTAAAAATGTCGCTCGATACCATCAACAACGAGGAGACCTTGGTTTCCTTTAGCCCGACTGCCCAAACCGGCTTTGTTGTCAATGAAGATGCGGCTCACAAGGCCGGCGAGGGTTTGGTGGGTTTCACCAGCATCTCGAGCGATAATGTACCGCTGGCGATCAATATGCTGCCGCTGGCGGCAACTCAAACCATTCCGCTGCGGACCGTGGCCACCAATGATGGCTTATACAACATCAGCCTCTCGCAGGACGCTCCCTTACCTGCACTATACGATATCTGGCTGATGGATGCCTATAAAAAGGATTCGCTGGATATTAAGAATAACCCAACCTACAATTTTGATATCCTGCACTCGGACACCAATTCATTCGGCGACCACCGCTTTAGCCTGGTGATCCGCCAGAACCAAGCGCTGATGGTACACCTGCTAAGTTTTAACGCGATAAAGGCTACCGGGGGCGATAATGTGATCTGGATCACGGAAAACGAAGCGCGCTATACACATTTCGCAGTTCAGCGGAGCACCGATGGCGGACAGACTTTTACCACTCTGGACAGTTTGGTGTCAAGCGGCCTGGGGAACTACAGTTATCTTGACAATAAACCGGTGCAAGGGGCCAACAGTTACCGCCTGCGGTTGACCGACCTGAATGACAACATCACCTATTCCAACGTGGTCACCATTATGTACGCCAATACCGGTAACCAGGTTGCCCTGAACGGCTTTATGGTTTACCCGAACCCGACAGCGGGGGCGTTTAACCTTTCCATCAATCAACCGACTGCCACTGCTACTGCTGCCTATACCATCCAGATCGTCAACAACCTGGGCGTGGTGCTCAAAACAGCCCAATCATCATCACCGCAATGGCAAACCGATGTAAGCGCGCTGGTACCCGGAACTTATTTTATCACGGTAATGAATACCAATACGAATACGCTGGTGGGGAGAAGTGCGTTTGTGAAGTTGTGATTTAGTGATTAGTTCGAAGGACTCCTTCGGAGAGGGTAGAGATTAGAGAAAGTCCGGATCCGATAGCTATCGGATCCGAAGGAAGCTGCGACTGACGTCCGCCAGTTGGCGGATAACTTGGTTATATAGAATTAGAAAAAGAAGATGAACAACGAGCAATTATGTTTAGGCAGGCCAAAACGGCTTTCGCAATTCGCTATGCGGTTAAGAAAAACCACGGCCTAAGAAGGGCATTGAATTGCTTTAATAATATGCCTTCCGGGTCGCTGTCCACGTTGCACCAGCCTCGGCCTATTGTGAATTGGAGAAGAATGAGCCTGTGGCTCCAGGGCTAACAGGTATGGTGTCAACGATAAAAACATCTACCCCTTCATTCAATTCTTTTGCCACCTTAATTTGTTCTTGGGTTGCAGGAGTCATTTCTCCCATCCCCAAAAACCATCTTTCAGACTTCCAGACTTCCCGTCCGGATAGCTATCGGGATTCGGACTAAAACCCTAACTTTGCCCCGTCAAAAAAATGCATTTTCCATGACTTTCAGAACGGAACACGATACCATGGGCGAGGTACAGGTACCTGCCGATAAATACTGGGGCGCCCAAACAGAACGCTCACGCAATAATTTCAAGATAGGTCCTGAGGCATCCATGCCAAAGGAAATTATTGCAGCCTTCGCTTATTTAAAAAAGGCCGCCGCCTACACCAATACCGATTGCGGCATATTGTCCGCTGAAAAGCGCGACTTGATCGCCCAGGTATGCGACGAGATACTCGCGGGCAAATTAGCCAGTGAATTTCCCCTCGTGATATGGCAAACCGGTTCGGGGACGCAGTCGAACATGAACGTGAACGAGGTAATCTCCAACCGCAGCCATGTGTTGCAGGGGCATCTGCTAGGCGAAGGCAAGTCCTACATCCACCCGAACGACGACGTGAATAAGTCGCAGTCGTCCAATGATACTTATCCGACCGCTATGCATATCGCCGCCTATAAAATGGTGGTGGATGTTACCATTCCCGGCGTTGAAAAACTCAGGGATACCCTGAAAGCCAAATCGGAAGCTTTTAAAACGGTGGTTAAAATTGGGCGTACCCACCTGATGGATGCGACGCCGCTTACATTGGGGCAGGAGTTTTCGGGTTATGTCTCGCAACTGGATCATGGTTTAAGGGCATTAAGAAACACGCTTGACCACCTGTCGGAACTGGCGCTTGGCGGCACAGCCGTGGGTACGGGCATCAACACGCCGAAAGGATATGATGTAAAGGTGGCGGATTATATTGCCCAATTTACCGGCCTGCCTTTCCGCACGGCGGAGAATAAATTCGAGGCACTGGCCGCACACGATGCCATTGTGGAGACCCATGGCGCTTTGAAACAAATTGCGGTATCGCTGATGAAGATTGCCAACGATATCCGGATGCTGGCCTCGGGTCCGCGCTCAGGGATAGGTGAAATACATATACCGGATAACGAACCAGGGTCCTCTATCATGCCGGGCAAGGTAAATCCAACCCAAAACGAGGCGGTTACCATGGTGGCTGCGCAGGTGATGGGTAACGATGTGGCCATTTCAATTGCCGGCTCCAACGGGCATTATGAACTGAACGTTTTCAAACCTGTGATGGCGGCCAACTTCCTGCAATCGGCAAGGCTGATTGGCGACGCATGCGTATCGTTCAATAACAACTGCGCTGTGGGCATCGAGCCGAATTACGAGGGTATAAAAAAACATCTCGAAAATTCGTTGATGCTGGTAACGGCGCTAAACCCGCATATTGGCTACGAAAATGCAGCCAAAATCGCCAAAAAAGCGCTCAAGGAAAACACATCGCTTCGTGAATCGGCTTTGGCGCTCAATCTGCTCACCAACGAACAGTTCGACCAATGGGTGCGACCGGAAGATATGATCGGTAGTTTACCCCCAGCCCCTAAAGGGGAGTAAAATAGCTGGCATGCGAAAAGGTTTTCGATCAATGTCGATGGGCTTACGATTCGCTGTGTTTCGTGCCTCCCGGCCGGAACGCAAATGTCGTCCCACTGCCTCAAAATTTCCTTTCGCCTTTCGCCTTACTGCCTACTGCCTGCTGCTTACTGCCAACTGCTCCTCCTGCTGGTTCAATCCAAATAAGCAAACGCCCGGCCAGGCGTACCTGCAGGGCGAATGGCAGCAGGATTCTGTAACAAATCAAAAGCGATTGCTCACATATTCACTCTATCATCTTACCTTTAGCTGCGATTCGTTTTATATGTCGATACACACCTTCAGCAAGGTAAATACCGGCCCCGATACCTGTATGAGTTCGGGCCAGTGGTTCGAATACACGCGCGGTACATACGATCAAAGCAGCGATACCCTGCATCTGAAAGGTCAATTTTGTAACGCTGACAGGTCGATAAAAGATGATAAAGGCTGTTTCCGCTCCGGGGATTATGAAGAGTATTTTAAGGTGACAAAAACAAGCGATTCGCTGGTTCAATTAGCAAGCACGACCAGCATTATACCTATCAACGCACATTTAGTTAAACGTACATCCTGCCATCCAAAACCCATTTGATATGAAAAACACATTTTTCAAAAAGCTGCTGGTTATAGCAGCCGTGATTTACTTCCCGCTCCAGAGCATGGCCTGGGGAACGCAAGGGCACCGCATTTGCGGACAGATTGCAAGTTCTTATCTCACGCCCAAGGCAAAAAAAGCAATTTCCGAAATTTTGGGAAATGAGTCTATCGCCATGGCAAGCAACTGGGCCGATTTTATTAAGTCCGAACCGGCTTATGCCTATATGTCGCCCTGGCATTATATCGATTTTGATAAAAAATATACCTACTCCGAAATGGTGGATTATTTAAACCAGGATACGGTTACCGATGCTTACACCAAAATGAATTTTTTGATAGGTGAGCTCAAAAAGAAGAGCCTAAGCCAGGATAAGCAATTGCTATACCTGCGCATGCTGATCCATATTGTTGAAGATGTGCACCAGCCTATGCATACCGCTCACGCTGATGATAAGGGCGGCAATGATTTTAAAGTAAACTGGTTCAGCACACCGACCAACCTGCATGCCGTTTGGGATTCGCAGCTGATCGATTTTCAGCAACTAAGCTATACAGAATACGCATCGGCTATTAACTTTTGCACACCCCCCGAGCGCGCCAAATGGCAAAGCGATCCTATCAGCCAATGGCTGTTTGAATCCAACCAGATTGCCGAAAAACTGTACACCGAGATCAAACCCGGCGATACCTTAAACTACCGTTACAATTTCACCCATATCGCCACCGTAAACCGCCAGATGCTGAAAGCCGGCGTAAGGTTGGCAGGAATATTGAATTCAATTTTCGGTTAACTGGCACTATGTAGTATCGGATAGAAATAATATTGAACCAACCAACTGCTCAACTATTCAACCACTCACATGAAAATCTTGATGGTCTGCCTCGGTAATATCTGCCGTTCACCGCTGGCACATGGCATTATGGAGACACTGGCTAAAAAGCAGGGTTTGGACTGGGAAGTTGATTCCGCAGGTACCGGCAACTGGCACGTAGGCGAGCCGCCCGACCGCCGCTCCATCCGGACCGCCCGCGCGCATGGAATTGACATTAGCGGCCAGGTATGCCGGCTTTTCAGGGTAAGCGATTTTGATACCTATGATCACATTTTTGTGATGGATAAAAATAATTTGAGCGACATGTTGGCCATGACCAGGAATAAAGAGGATGAGCAAAAAGTTAGTTTGCTATTGGGAGAGAAAATTGTTCCCGATCCTTATTATGATGATACCTTATTCGAGCCTGTTTTCAACATGATTGAACAGGGTTGCAAAGAAATAATTAAAGACCTTTCCTGAGGGTAAAAAAAGCAAGGTCTGCTTTATCCCGTTTAATATTGGCCTGTCGTTCGAAACCTGCTTTTTCCAACACTTTTTGTGAGCCGGTATTCTGCAGGGTTGTCACAGCCACCAATTCTTTGGCATCGGTATGGGTAAAGGCGTAGGCCACAATGATCTGCGCCATTTCACTGGCAATGCCTTTGCCCCAAAAATTCTTCCGCAAAACGTAGCCTAACTCCACTTTGCTTTTGTCCTCGCTATATTCGCGCAGCAGGCAAATGCCGATAAATTCTTCGGTGCCATTATTGAACATGCCCCAGCGGCCAAATACCTTTCCGGCGGCATATTCCTCCAGCGAATCCTTAAACATTTGCACGTTTTCATGCTGGCTCCGTTTGGGCAGATGCGTGGTGACATCCTTGTCGTCAAAAAGCGCTAAGTACGTATTTTCGTCGGCCGGGATAAATTGCCTGATAAAAAACCGCGGGGTTTGGGCGATAAGATGCATACATTCAAAGGTAAGGTAAAGTGGTGTTAAGTCAAAAGGCTGTGAATGGTGAGTTGTGAGTAGTGAATGGTGAATGTGGTTTGATTCGATTTTCGGTTGTTAACTTTGACGTTCCTTAAACAGCCCAAACCCTTCCCGCCAATTAAACTATAATTGTACATTTGCCGCATGGCTTCCGATAAACCTGGCGTACCCCGCGGCACCCGTGATTTTTCACCCGTCGAGATGGTGAAACGCAATTTTATTTTCGATACGATCAAAAGCGTTTTCCGCAAATACGGCTACCAGCAGATTGAAACACCATCAATGGAAAACCTTTCAACGCTGATGGGTAAGTATGGCGATGAAGGGGACAAGCTGATATTTAGGGTTTTGGATAGCGGCGAATATTTTGAGAAAACAAAGATTTCGAAAAATATTCGATTACTCATTAAACAAACAATTGACTCGGGATTAGCGCTAGATGCAACTGTTAGTGAAATTAAGGAAGAGGACCTACCTCTGCTTGCTAAAATGATAGACAAATCTCGGGTCGCCCAACGTCAGTCAGAAAAAAATTTGATTGACTTCTTAGATGAGTATTTTAATTCAAGACACCTGGCTAACGAAATCTCCGAAAAAGCCCTCCGATACGATCTCACCGTCCCCTTTGCCCGTTATGTGGTGATGCACCAGAACGAGATCGCCTTTCCCTTTAAGCGTTTCCAGGTACAGCCGGTTTGGCGAGCTGATCGGCCGCAGAAAGGCCGCTACCGCGAATTTTACCAGTGTGATGCCGATGTGGTAGGCTCCGCTTCCCTGCTAAACGAAGCCGAATTTGTACTGATCTATGACGAGGCCCTGAGCAAGCTTGGGTTGAAGGATTTTGCGATCAAAATTAATAATAGAAAAATTCTATCGGGTATAGCGGAGATTATAGATAAAAGTGATAATATCATTGATCTTACTGTAGCCATCGATAAACTGGATAAGATAGGGCTCGACGGCGTAACCAAAGAATTGATGGAGCGCGGTTTCAGCGAAGCCGATATCGAAAAAATAAAACCGGTAATTTTGCTCGAAGGGACCAACGCCCAAAAGCTCGAAAGCCTGCGCCTGGCGCTGATCACTTCGGACATCGGCCTTAAGGGTTGTGAGGAGATCGAAACGGTATTAAACTACCTGGCCACCGGCAAACCGCAAACGGCAACCGTCGAACTGGACATTACCCTCGCCAGGGGCTTAAACTACTATACCGGGGCCATTTTTGAGGTAAAGACCAACGAAGTTGCCATGGGCAGCATCGGCGGCGGGGGCCGGTATGATGACCTGACGGGGATGTTTGGCTTAAAGGGCTTAACTGGCGTGGGCATCTCCTTTGGCGCCGACCGAATTTACGATGTAATGGAAGAACTTGGACTGTTTCCCGCCACCAGTAGCCAGTCAACCCAAATACTTATCTGCTGTTTTGATAAAGAAGGCGAAGCCTACGCATTCGCTGCACTCCAGCAATTACGGGCAAATAATATCAACGCCGAACTTTACCCGGCAGGCGCCAAGCTGAAAAAGCAGCTGGATTATGCCAACGCTAAAAATATTCCCTTCACTATCATCATAGGCTCCGAGGAAATGGAAAGCGGTCTTTTAACAATTAAAAACATGGAAACCGGGGTGCAGGAAAAGCTTTCGTTGAGCGAAATTATCAGTCGGCAAATCACACTGTAATAATTTATTGAAGGCCCCGGTAACTATTATGTACTGCAGCGATAATGAAAGAACGAAAAAAAATGTTCGACTGTTTTCTTTCGAACCTCTAACCTCTAATCTCCAATCTCAAAACCTCACTTTACCGCCGCCCCAATCGTGGGCGAAACGTCGCTTTCATTTTTCAGCCGGTCCAGGGCAGTAATTACGTAAAGGTAACTTTTGCCTTTTTCAACTGAGTCGTCAGTATAGCTGGTACCGCTGTCGTATTTTATGTCGAGGATATTTTTGGGATTTTCTATGTCAACCTTTGCGGTATCATCGAAACGGTAGATCACATAGCCGTAAACCGGCTCCTTGTCTTTCGCCGGCAGAGGCGCGTTCCATTGTAATTGAACTGCTTTTTGAGGCCTTACGGTTGCGGTGAAATTGAGCGGTGGATTTGGGGGGATCGAATCCAGCCACAGCATTGGGGGTGGAAGCGCGGCAAATTTATAGTAATTGTTCTTCAGCGAGTCGGTAAAACCGAGGGGGTCATTCTCGAGCGATTTGGCGCTGAAATAAACGCTTCCCTGCACCCTTGGATTGTCGCGCAGGTATTTGATCGCATTGGGCATTGCCGCCGGGTCTTTAAACTTACTGCCCTTTTTATGTTCGCCAATACGGTAAGCCGCCATACCGATGTACAGGTGCCGGTCATAGGTATTATCGCTCCACCAGTCGAGTAGCTTGTCGAATGAAACAGAACGGTCGCCGATTGCGAAATAGATCTGCGGGTTGATATAATCGAGCCAGCCTTCCTTTATCCATTTTCTCGAGTCGGCATACAGTTCGTAGTAGGATGGAAGGCCATGGGTGTCGGAACCCTCCGGGTTGTTGGATTTGTTGGCCCAAACACCAAATGGGCTTATGCCAAACTTCATGCGCGGTTTATGCTTGTGAATACTGTCGCTCAGCACTTCAATCAGCGTATCAACGTTGTGGCGCCGCCAGTCGTTAATATCATCAAAACCTGTTCCATAAGTCTTAAAGGTTTGCGCATCATTAATGGTTTGCCCTTCTATGCGGTATGGATAAAAATAATCGTCGAGGTGTACGCCGTCGATATCATAATTATCGACCACGTCCAAAAATACCTTAACAATGTAGTCCCGCACCTCGGGGATGCCAGGGTCAAATAGTTTCATGCCCCCATAAATAAAAAACCATTCAGGCTTAATGTTGCTGATATGGGTGGGGCTCAGGGTTGAATATTTGTTATCTGTCGACGCCCTGTAGGGGTTAAACCAGGCATGCAGTTCCATTCCGCGCTTATGGGCTTCGGCAATCGCAAATTCCAGCGGGTCATAAGCAGGGTTGGGCGCCTGTCCCTGTACCCCTGTGAGCCATTTCGACCAGGGTTCGCGGCTTTTGGCGTAAAAGGCATCAGCGGCAGGTCTGATCTGGAACATTATGGCATTCATCCCGGCGTCCTGCAAAAAATCAAACAGGGTGGTTAGTTCTTTTTTTTGCTGGTCAATCGGCAGGCCCGGTGCACTTGGCCAGTCGATATTCTCTACCGTGGCTACCCAGGCGCCCCTGAACTCCCGCTTCGGCTCGTTCTTGATCTTTACAACGGTATCTTTAGTTTTTTGCATGGGTAACGACAACTGCCGGGCTGGCGTATCTTTTTTTTGCGCGGGCTGGCCGGGCTGCTGAGCAAACAGGGATAGACTAAAGAAGATTAGGAGTAACGGTAAGATAAACCGGCGGCAGATGTGCATTAATGAATGTTGTTAAAAGCTGCAAAGATATGAACTCGCTTCAAAGCTGATTTAAAGCCCGCGTAATAAAATGTCTGTATTTTGTGTTTTAATCATATTGTGCTAATTTTAGCCGGTTGAGAACAAAATCGTAAATTTTAATCGATTCTCTTTTTGCGATTTCTTGCTGACAAAATTTGTGGTAACCGATTATTTTAGCCCGTTGTTTAAGTGTTTTAAAAGAATCAAGAGAACAACAACATCACAATATTGTTTAAGTTAAATAATTAAGCCGAGTCGTAAATGGCTGGCGCAATTAACAACATCTAAACATAAAACCAATTGCTATGGAAAACCAAACAGGTCAGGCCCCAAAGAAAAATTCAAACGTAATATACTTTCTTATCGTAGTTGTACTGGCTCTGCTGGCCACCGACGTGTACTTGTATCTGCAAAAAAACAAGTCCGATACCCGGATAGTTTACCAAAACGACGAACGCACAAGGCTGCAAACCGAATTAGACAGCCTCGAAGCGCAAATCGAAACGGTGAATACCGGCAAAGCCAAGCTGTCGGCTGAAATGCAGACGAAAACCGATTCACTCGAATCCAAGATCAAGGTTTTACGCAAAGAATTAGCCAAAGGCAAGCTTACCCAGGCTGAACTTGAGCGGGCCCAGGAAAATATTAAACAGCTCAGGTATTTTGTTACCAACTACACTGCGCAGCTTGAGGAACAAAAGAAGCAGATCAGTTCCTTAACTACCGAGCGGGATACCTTAAAGACCAGCCTGGTAACAGCCAAGAAGACAGATAGCAGTCTTGCCAAACAGAACCAGGATCTTGGCGATAAAGTTAAGGTCGGCTCGGCCATCAAATTGGCCACCAGCGATGTCGTTGCGTACAAAATAAGGGGCAGCGGCAAAGAAGTGGATACCAAACGGTCAAGCGTGGCCAAGAAGATAAAGATCAACTTTACTGTTGCTACGAATGATATTGCCGAAAAGGGTATGCACGATATCTATGTGAGGGTGATCGATCCCACGGGAAATTTGATCACAACCACCGAGTCGACAAATTTTACTGCCGATGGGCAGGACTTGCAATACACTTATAAAACCTCAATTGATTATAAAAACGATGGCAGCTCATACACCATTGATTGGGTTAACCCTTCGGCTTTTCAAAAAGGTGGCTATACGGTTATCCTTTATGCCGATGGCTTTACCATGGGTAAAACCAGTTTTGAACTAAAATAAAAGGCGAAACTATATTCAACGAAAACGCCCGGGAGTTTATTCCGGGCGTTTTTGGTTTTACGGGCAAGTCTTGACCCTAAGTCGTCGCGATAGCGATTGGGATTCGGCTTTTCCGACCTCAGACTTTCGACTTAAATCACCGTCCCGCTGGGTATTACGGCCCGCTTTTTTACGATCACAATGCCGTCCTGAACGGTGTAGGTTTCATAGTCTCCATTTTCCAGTTTCTCGCCTACATTGATCTGTACGTCATCGCCGATGCAGGTGTTTTTATCGATGATCGCATTGCGGACATGGCACCTGTCGCCTATACCCATAAATGGCGAATGGCTCAGGTGCGATTCCTTGATCTGCTCCAGCGTTTCATAGTTGTCGCAACCCATAACATAACAATTTTCGATGACGGACTCGAAACCAACACGCGTACGGATGCCGATAATAGATCTCGTAATGCTGCTGGCATTGATAATACACCCGTCAGCAATCAACGCCCTGTCTACCTTGGTGCCCGACATTTTTGATGGCGGCAGCATGCGTGCCCGCGTATAGATCGGCTTGGTATCAAAAAGGTTAAACTGCGGAATGTCGTCCGTCAAACCGAGGTTAGCCTCAAAAAATGAGGGTATAGTACCGATATCTGTCCAGTATCCTTCATATTGATAGCTTACCACTTTATGTTCGCTGATCGATTGCGGAATGATCTCCTTACCGAAATCTGTACGGTCATTCCCTTCCAACAAGTCGTAGAGAAGCTTTTTGTTGAACAGGTAAATACCCATCGACGCGAGATATAGACGGCCCTCGGCCTTCATCTGCGGGCTAACTTCCGAAACCCAATTTTCAAATCCGCTCTTTGGTTTTTCAATGAACGAAGTGATCAGGTTTTCATCGTTGGTTTTCAGGATCCCGAATCCCGGAACATCGTTAACATGTACGGGGATAGTAGCAATCGAAATTTCCGCCTCGCTTTGGACATGCTGGTTGATCATGTCCTCAAAGTCCATTTGATAAAGCTGGTCGCCCGAAAGGATAAGCACATACTCGAACTCATGCACAGACAGGTGCCGCAAACTTTGCCTTACCGCGTCGGCCGTTCCCTGGAACCAGGCCACGCTGGAGGGGGTTTGCTCTGCCGCGATGATGTCAACAAACGCTTCACTGAAGCTGCTAAAATGATAAGTGTTCTTGATATGCTTATTGAGGGAGGCAGAGTTAAATTGCGTGAGCACAAATATCCGGTGGATACCCGAATGCAGGCAGTTAGAGATGGGGATATCCACCAGGCGGTATTTTCCGGCAATCGGAACCGCTGGTTTTGAACGGGTGGCGGTTAACGGTGACAGGCGGCTGCCCTGGCCCCCGCCAAGAACGATGCAAATTACTTTTGAGGTCATATAGTTGGTTTTAAGCTTTCATAAAGATTAATATATTCTTTTGCCGACCGGTCCCAGGAAAAGTCGAGCGCCATCATCAATTTTTGCAGACGCTCCAGGTGCGCGGTATTTTTATAAAGGGTGATGGCCCGGGTTACAGAATGGCAAATATCTTCCACACTGGCATTATTGTAACAAATGCCGTATCCGCCGTCGTCGCCGAAATCGATCACGGTATCTTTTAGCCCGCCTGTACGCCTTACCATCGGGCAGGTGCCATACCGCAGCGCATAAAGCTGGTTAAGCCCGCAGGGCTCAACCCTCGATGGCATCAGTAAAAAGTCGGATCCTGCATAGATCAGGTGTGCGAGGGACTCGTCGTAACCGATAAAAATATTGCATTGATCACTGTAAAAGTTTCTTAATTCAATTAGCTCACGCTCATTGTCTTTTTCACCGGCGCCCAGCAGCAGAAAGTTGAACTGGCCAGGATGTTCGTTAAAGCTTTCTTCCAGGGCGGCGGCCAGCAGATCGGCGCCTTTTTCAAACACCAGCCGGCCGATAAAAGATATAAGCGGCCTGTCAGGAGATAATCCAAACCGGCTGCACAAAGCTTCTTTGTTTACTCTTTTGCCGGCCGTGATCTGTTTGATAGTGAATTTGCCGGGGATCATGGCATCCGTTTTAGGATTCCATACCTCCGTATCAATGCCGTTAATGATGCCGCTGCCCTTGTGCCCTTCCAGGTAAAAAAGGTACTCCAGCCCGTTCGATTGAAGCGACAGTTCAGTTAGGTAAGTCGGCGAAACCGTAGTGTATCGCCAGCAGCATTTAACCGCTGCTGCAAGCGGGTTAATAGAGCCACCCCAGTCAAGCAAACCCGTGGTGCTCATATCGATTTCGGGCAGGTATGATAATTTGTTCCAGCCAAAAGCGCCATGGTATTGCCCGTTGTGGATAGTGAGCACCGTGGGTGTATTGGCAAGCCGGGTGTACAGGCGCGAATGCTGCAGTAAATAGGGAACTAATCCGGAGTGATGATCATGACAGTGGATAATATCAGGCGTTTGTTGCGAATAACTTATCCAATCCAGGAACGCAATCTGGAAGGCAATGAACTGGTCGGTTTCATCCGGGTATTGATAAACTTCTTCTCTATCGATCAATCCGGGTATTTTAACGAGGTATAGCTCAAAGCCCAGTTTATCCGTTGACTCTTTTAAGATTTCAAAATAGAGCCTGCGGGTACCCAATAATGTCGAGGCCCGGAACACAATATCAAAAGTGTTTTCCTGTGTAAACTTCCGGTTATAAAAGGGCATTACCACCGCAGCCTGCAAGCCGGCCCGGTTTTGGTATTTCGGCAATGCGCCCACCACATCGGCCAGCCCGCCTACTTTGGCAACTGGATAACATTCGGCGCTCAGGTGAAAAACTCGCATAAGGTAAATATTGGCTGAATTTAAGCAAAAGAATTCCTCAAAGAAACAAATGCGTACGCATAATATGTTTTAGAAAATGATTTTTATTATTTGTTCAGCCGCAGGCGAGGTTCGTTTGGAGAATAGAATCCGAATGCCGGTTTTATTGAAATAACTTCATAAAATCGGTGTTTTTTTATGGCGTAATTATGGATTTGTTAATTGCCGACCCGCCTTTCGCCACTAACCTGCTAAAGGCACATGGAATGCGGGTATAAACCTTAAAAAGTTATTTCGCATTGTAAAAGGTCGGATCGCAGTTGTCCAATCGCCTCATAAGTTTGCAGGTAGGCCCCGGATGAGTTAAGGGTAAGTAAAGTGGTCTTTTTGTTCCCCGGGTCGGTCATGAAATATTCCTTCACACCGGCTTTCTCGTATAAAGTTCTTTTGCGTTGGGTATCATACGCCCTATTTGTCGAAATTATTTCAATGATGAGCGATGGAACGCCATGTACGCCGTTTTTTTGAAGAATGCTTTTTTCTTCATTTAAAACCACAAACAAATCGGGTTGAACCACCGATTGGTATTGCTCAAAATAAACATCAAACGGAGCTGTAAGCAAAACGCCGACGGAGTTTTCATTTAAGAATTGGAACAGGACGGCTGTCAGTTTGATCAAAATCGACTGATGTTCCATCGAGGGTGAAGGCGCCATAATTAATTCATCGAATATAACTTCACAGCGCGTACCCTCGGGCAGCATCTCATAAACCTCCATCGCCGTTGCTGGTATCTCGGATAAGATATTTTTATATTTCTGCTGATCGTGCATTTTCCCGTTAAACTGGCGCTTTATACGAATATAAATATTTACGACTAAAGTTTATTCATGAGGCACGTATCCCTTCTGTATAACTAAAGTCTAAAAGTTTAACCACGGAGGGCACGGAGGAGGCACAGAGGCCACAGAGCCTGTATAGTTTGCGAGTTTTTTCTCTGTGTTCTCTACTGCATTCTTTGCGATCTGTGGTTAAAGTTAAATTGATTTTTAAACAGTCATTTTAGCCGAAACCTCAGTAGCAGCTT
>Ga0206808_1042_pt1 | contig 37360 bp, 39 predicted proteins | sample Alteio_BWOrgCont_58_FD_152899 | JGI IMG/M metagenome (GOLD analysis project Ga0206808, IMG submission 152899) | Enriched cells from forest soil in Barre Woods Harvard Forest LTER site, Petersham, Massachusetts, United States -... | ecosystem: Environmental > Terrestrial > Soil > Temperate forest >...
GCCGTATTTCCATCGCCATCAACCAGCGTCAAAATATGCTTTCCAGGAGGCGGGTTTAAGGCCAATTGGTGAAAATCTTTGGTTTCGCCGACGTAATCATCATCGAGGTGCCAGAATATTTTGATCCCGTTTTGCCGGTGGGCGGCGTTAAAGACTACCCGGCCGCGGCTGCCATCCGCCTCGAGTGGAACATATATTTTGGCGCCTTCCTTGGGATAAATAATTTCCATGGGGTTGCCGCGCTCCCCCTGCAAACAATCCCGGCGAAAAGGTGGGAGCACATGATAGGCATAGCTTTTGGCTCGATAGTAATACTCCATCGACGGCGGCAACACGAACCAGCTTTTATTTACGATCTGGTTTGGCGGCACGCAATTTCCGGTGACCTGCCATTTTCCGTCGGTACTAAGGTGAACGACCTGGTGATAAGGGCAAACCGGCGCATTCAGGCCGCTTTTTGGCACATATTCCTCGTCGGTATCATCGCAGTACTCGCCGGCGCGGTAGCCGCTTTGTTTACACACCTTTATTTTGACCATTTCACCCATCGGCATATCAAACCATTCGCGCGTTACCGGCAATAGCCTGAATATCTCGAAGAGTGCAGGGGCCGCAGTATTTATCCCTGTCAGCCCCGGCCGGCCTTCGCCGTCGGTATTGCCTACCCAAACACCTACCACGTATTTTGGGGTGATGCCTATAGCCCAGCCGTCGCGGAAACCAAAGCTGGTGCCCGTCTTCCAGGCAATCCGCTGGGTAGATGTGAATTGCCCCCAAAGCATCTCTTCACCCGGGCGCATCACTTCTTCCATCGCTTGCAATGTATAATAGATGGAGGCGGCATCCAGCAAACCGGACTTTTGCAGGTCGGGCTTTGAACCGGAAACAGCTGAATATACCGGGTTATGGTAATCGGTTGGGTCGTACTTGCCGTTATATTTGTTGTAGTGGTTCAATACCCGGGCCATATCGGCGTATGCCCCCGACAACTCCCAAAGTGTATTTTCGCCTCCGCCCAATATTAACGATAGCCCATAGTGATCGGCCGGTTTGGTTAAGGTAGTAATGCCCACTTTATGCAGCAAGTCGCAAAACCGGTCGGTTTTATATTGCTGCAGCAACCTTACGGCCGGTACGTTTAATGATCGGGCCAGCGCCTGTGAAGCCGGTACAGCGCCGTCGTACACCAAATCGAAATTCTTGGGATGAAAGCTCAATATCTGCGTGGGTATATCGGGTAACAGGCTGTTTGGCAGGATGAGCCCCTCGTGCATTGCCGCGGCATATAATAAAGGTTTAAGCGTGCTGCCCGGGCTTCGCGGGGCGTTTACTACATCAACGTCGCTTTGCATTGTCGAATCTTCCGGGTGCGAAATATTGCCCGCATAAGCAAGGGTTTCACCGGTTTCCACATCCAGGACAACGGCGGCAATGTTGTTGATGTCGTTGGCTTTAAGCGTTTGGTGATGCCGCTCCAATATCTGGTTAACCTGCCGCTGCAATCCGGCCCGGATGCTGGTTTTTATCCGGGTATCGCCATAATCCTCACGCTGGCTGTCGGTTTTAAAGCGCTCCAGCAGGTGAGGAGCGAGTTGCGGCAGGGGCAGGGGCTTATCCGGAACGGGCTCCAGCTTCGCCAATGACGCTGTTGTGGCATCAATAATACCTTGCTGTACCAGTTTGTCTAAAAGCTCGTTGCGTTTCCGAAGGAGGATATTCCGGTTCTTACCTGGGTTCACCAGAGATGGCGAATTGGGTAAAACGGCCATGGCCGCCATTTCGCCCCAGGAAAGTTTATCGGGGTTACGCCCGTAATAGCGCCAGCACGCTGCGTCGAGCCCGACCACATTGCTGCCGAAGGGCGCATTGCTGGCATAAAGGGATAATATCTGGCTCTTTTTGCAGCGGCATTCCAGCCGTGCCGCCATAAACAATTCCTTCGCTTTGTTCCAAAAGGTGCGTTTATCTTTGGTAGCCATTCGTATTACCTGCATGGTAATGGTGCTGCCGCCGCTCTCTACTTTTTTTGAGCGAAGGTTTTGTTTGATGGCGCGACCTATCGCGAGCACATCAAAGCCCGGATGGTGCATAAACCTTTTGTCCTCGAAGGCTATGATGCATTTGGCGAACTTGTCGGGCACTTCGGCGGTCGGCGGGAAACGCCATTGACCGTCCGTCGCGATGGAGGCACCTAACAGCTGCCCGTTGGCATCGTCGATTACATAGGAGGTTGGGCTGCGGAATAAGGGGTTGGGAAGGCAAAACCAAAACAGTAAGCCGAGGGCAAAGAAAATCAGCAAGAATATGATTACTTTTGGTTTTTTGAGACGCTGACCTATCCGGCTTAAACCCGCTTCCATGATTTGCGAATGAAGATACAAAAGTTATCAATTATTATTCCTGCCTATAACGAAGGTAATACGATCCATTTGATTTTAGACAAGATCAAGGCTGTAAACCTCGTTGAAAATATCCGCAAAGAGGTCATCATCATCAATGATTTTTCCTCCGATCATACCGAACAAGCTATAGCAGATTATAAAGAGAATAATGCCGGCTTCGATATCAATTACTACAAGCACGAAACGAATAAGGGCAAGGGTGCAGCATTGCATACCGGCATTTCAAAAGCAACCGGTGAATACCTCATCATCCAGGACGCCGACCTGGAATATGACCCCGAAGAATATAACGACCTCCTGAAACCCGTTTGCAGCGGCTTTGCCGACGTGGTGTATGGTTCAAGGTTTATGGGCAATAATCCCCACCGTATCCTGTTCTTCTGGCATACCATCGGTAACCGCTGGCTCACGTTCGCCTCCAACATGTTCAGCAACATGAACCTTACGGATATGGAAACGTGTTATAAGCTGTTCAATACAGAGTTGATCCAGTCCATCAAACTTACAGAACAACGCTTCGGCTTTGAACCTGAAGTTACTCAAAAGATTGCCAGGGTGCCGAAAATCAGGATTTACGAAGTAGGTATTTCCTATTATGGGCGTACCTACGAGGACGGCAAAAAAATTGGCTGGAAGGACGGCGTCCGTGCGATTTACTGTATTCTGAAATATGGCCTCTTTAGGGCGAAGTAAGCTATCTTAACACCTTTTCTCTCAACTCCTTTGAAATCGCTTCGGTAACACAAAGTATATCCCCGGCCTCATTGGTGTTATTCGTAATCACCTGGTCGCAGGATTCCTTATAAGGTAAAAGGTATTCATTGTATCCAGGGGTTACATGGTTTGTCCATCTGTAAAGCACGTCGTCATAACCATACCCGCGTTCCGCCAGGTCGCGTTTCAGCCTCCTGCCAAGGGCGACGTTATTATCCGCCTCTATAAACAGCTTAAGGTCAAGAAGCTCGGCAATTTCGTTAAAGTACAGGATAAATAAGCCTTCAACAATTACAATAGGCGCGGGCTTTATTTCAAGCATCCGGGGGACCTGATCGGGGTTGTTGAAGGTGTATTCCTTCTTCTGCACCGTTTCGCCATTGATCAGCTTTTTGATGTCTTCGTAAAAATGCTGGCGGTCGATCGTGGTGGGCAGATCGAAATTATACAACTTGTTTTCCTCCCTGGTCATGTTATGTGCTACAGGGATATAATAATCATCCTGCGATACCAAACAGGCCTCGGCAAGGGAAAAATGCTGCAGAAAACAATTTAAAAAAAATGTTTTGCCCGAGCCGCTGCCACCGGCTACGCCGATGATGAACGGTTTATTCATTGGGGCTGCCGTAGCTTAGGTCAACATGAAAACGTTTGTCAAGCGCGCCCAAGGCGTCGGCAACATTTTTTGTCATCACAATGATCACATCCTTTGTTGCTTCGGTATCTGTGAACCTGCCCACCACCTTAGCAAATGTGGTGCGGTTGGTCATGGGGTTTGTTATCTTGATCACGGTGCCTATCGGCGCAGTGCGGTGCAGTACCAGTTTTTTATTGGGGTCGAGGCCCGGATCGTCCATCCAGGTTGCCACGCCTTTTTCATTTTTTTCGAACAAGCCGAATTTATTCCCGGTTACATGCCGTTCGCTGCTGTCCTTGTTGATCACAACGACGGACGTTGTGGGCGTGGTATCAGGTTTTACCACCGCTGGAGGGGCGGGAGTTCCCGTAGCCGCAGGAGTTTGGGCTACCGCTGGCTGCTCCGCCTGAGCCGTACGAACCAGCAATACCTGGCCCGGCTGCAGGGCAGTTGAACTGAGGTTATTAAGTTTTGTAATATTATCCACGGTGGTATTAAACCGTTTGCTGATGGCATAAAGGGTTTCGCCTGCCGAGACCTTATATTGCGTGGGCGGCGCCGTATTTTGCTGAACAGGCGGCGGTGGGGCTTGTTGTACGGGCTGTTGCACCACTGGTGCCTGAACAACGGGGGCCTGGGCCGGTGGTGCGGTTACTGCTGTTTCCTCGTTCTCTTTACTGCTTTCGCTCTTGTGCTTGTGCTCCTTTTTTTCAGCCGCTTTCTGTTCTTCTTTCGTCTCGCGTCCGGCTTTCTCTTTCTTTTCCTTTTTGCTTAGTTTTTCAGGAACTTCGGCAGATTCTTTTTCTTTTGCGGATTTCTTAAAAGGTAGTTCCGTCGGTACTTCAACAATCGCGCCGATGGTGAGCGTTGTTTTTTTACTGCCGTTATATTTCATCAGGGCCTCGGGGCTAATATGGTAGCGCCTGCCGATAGAATAATAAGTATCTTTTGCTTTTACCTTAAAAAGGATCATCTTTTTGCCGTCGTTGTTTTTTACACCAACCGAATCAATCATCGGTTTGGCCGAAAGTGTTAAGGAGGTTATTAATACAATAATAGCGGTCAATAATAATTTAAACTTCATAATCAAATTCCTGATCAATGTTGTGGTTAGAGTTTTAGCATTATAAGTCCCGATCTTTTCCTGATGTATATCAAGCGGTCTTTATGGACTATGAACGCCTCCGGCTGTAGTTTTTGTATGCCGTCGTTCAATAAATCCCTAAACACCTCCCGGTATTCACCAGGCCCGGTCTCTTCAAAAATAAAAAGCAGCTGGCTTAGCTGCCCCTGGTTTAATGCGTGCAAAGATACAATTCTAAAATAATTGTGCTCATGGTAATGGACTAACTTCTCAACAGTACCCACGCCGACCACAGCGAACGGCAGACCATCCGCAGCTATCAGCTTCGGTACAATAACGAACGACCTCAACTCACTATCAATTGACGGTTGATAGGAACGAATCGTTGCGCCGGTCTTCACATCCGGCAAAAATAATTTTCGCGGCTGGATGCGGTTGTCGTATACAACCGGGCCATTCGCGCTAAGATGATCGAACGTTAAGTTAAAGTTGCTCCACAGCGTTTCGCCGATAAGGCCATTCAAAGCCATCAGTCCCTTATGCACCGGGCTGTTTTCGGCTTCGTAAAAGTGGAGAAGCAGAACACCGCCGTAAGCGGTTTCCAGGCCGGTGAGCCATCGTTCCGGTATTTGAATATTCTTAAAGGAAAAACCGCCATCACGCAGGCTTATCGCGCTGAAAGAGACCGACCTATCCTGGCTTTCGCGTGTTTCCACGAAGAGCGTTTCTGTCAGCTCGTCAATTTCCATCCGCCAGATGGGCACTGCAAACTCTTCATATAGGATCGGCACTAACGGCATTGCGTCGCAAATATGGCTATATTTTATATTCCCGGTTTGGTATTGGCCTTTGTTGGGGTTGATTTTTTTAACCTTGGTCAGTAGTCCTTTTAAAAGAATAGCAAAAAAACGCAGGCAAGGCCAGCTAATCGGAACGGGCTACCACTAATTTTTATAAATTTGGCGGCTATCCAAAATAGATGGTGAAATAAAGTTTATGAATAATAAAGGCGTTGTAAGTAAAGAAGAAGATTATTCGCAATGGTACAATGATTTGGTAATAAAAGCCGATATGGCTGAGTATTCCCCGGTCAAAGGCTGCATGATCATTAAGCCCTATGGCTATTCCATCTGGGAAAAAATGCAGGCGGTGCTTGACGGCATGTTTAAGGAAACCGGTCACGTTAACGCCTATTTTCCGTTATTTATACCCAAATCCTTTCTTTCGAAAGAAGCAGCACACGTGGAAGGCTTTGCCAAAGAATGCGCCGTGGTTACCCATTACCGCCTCAAAAATGACGGAGAGGGCAATATCATAGTCGACCCGGAAGCCAAGTTGGAAGAAGAACTGATCGTGAGGCCTACATCCGAAACCATCATCTGGAACACCTATAAGGGTTGGATACAATCCTACCGCGACCTCCCCATCCTGGTAAACCAATGGGCTAACGTGGTTCGCTGGGAAATGCGCACGCGCCTTTTTTTACGGACGACTGAATTTTTATGGCAGGAGGGACACACCGCCCACGCCACCGCCGAAGAAGCTATAGCCGAAACTGAGCAATTGCTGGAGGTTTATGCAGATTTTGCAGAGAACTGGCTGGCCCTCCCGGTCATCAAAGGAAAAAAGACTGCCAACGAGCGTTTTGCCGGAGCACTGGACACCTACTGTATTGAGGCATTGATGCAGGACGGCAAAGCCCTGCAGGCGGGCACATCGCACTTTTTGGGGCAGAACTTTGCCAAAGCTTTTGATGTAAAATTTACATCAAGGGAGAACAAACTGGATTACGTATGGGCGACGTCATGGGGCGTATCTACGCGATTGATCGGCGCCCTCATCATGGCGCACTCAGACGATGCCGGGCTGGTGCTGCCACCAAAGCTGGCGCCAATACAAGTGGTGATCGTTCCGATCTATAAGTTTGAAGAAGAGCTGGAAAATATTGCCGTGTTTGTAAAGGAATTAACCAAAGAATTTAAAGCCAAAGGCATTTCGTTTAAATTCGACAAGCGGGACACCCACCGCCCGGGCGCCAAGTTTGCTGAATATGAACTAAAAGGCGTGCCGCTGCGGGTAGCCATCGGCGGCCGCGACATGCAAAACGGGACGGTCGAGTTGGCGCGGCGTGATACAAAAACGAAGGAGACGGTGAGCCAGGAGGGATTAGCAGGACGGATTGAGAAATTGCTGGAGGAAATCCAGCAAAACATCTACAAAAAAGCACTGAATTTCAAGACGGAGAATACCACAGAGGTAGATACTTATGAAGAATTTAAACGGATGCTGGATGAGGAACCTGGCTTTTTATCAGCCCATTGGGATGGCACCAGCGAAACCGAGCAATTGATAAAGGACGAGACGAAAGCGACGATTAGGTGCATTCCCTTAAATAATAAGCAAGAAGAAGGTTTTTGTATAAGAACGGGAAAGCCGTCGAAGCAGCGGGTTATATTTGCGAGAGCGTATTGAGGAGTTGGAATGTTGAAAAGTTGCAAGGTTGAAATGTTGACCAAACCGGTAAATAAACATTGAATCGAAGAGCAGCTTGCAAACGTTCCGGCCCAAAGACAATCCTCCTTAACTTTAAAACCTTTCAACATTACAATATTACAACAACCAATGAAATTCGCAACAAAAGCTATACACGCAGGCCAGGAGCCGGATCCTTCCACAGGCGCTATAATGACGCCGATCTACCAGACATCAACCTATTGGCAAAAATCGCCGGGAGATAATAAGGGCTTTGAATATTCCCGGGGGACAAATCCCACGCGCAAGGCATTGGAAAACTGCCTCGCTGCATTGGAAAATGCGGAGTTTGGCCTGGCATTTTCCAGCGGTATGGGGGCGACGGATGCAGTGCTGAAATTGCTGCAGCCGGGCGATGAGGTGATCACCGGGAATGACCTGTATGGAGGGTCATACCGCATATTCACAAAAATATTTGCCAATTATGGCATCAAGTTTCATTTCCTTGATCTATCAAACCCCGAGATTGTAAGGGAGTATGTAAACGAAAATACCAAACTGATCTGGATAGAGACGCCTACCAATCCTACCATGCAGATTGTGGATATTGAAGCGATAGGGAAAATCAGCAAAGAGAAAAATGTGCTGCTGGCGGTGGATAATACGTTTGCCTCGCCGTACCTGCAGAATCCGATCGACTTAGGGGCGGATATTGTGATGCACTCGGTAACCAAATATATCGGCGGCCATAGCGACGTAGTGATGGGCGCTTTGATGTTGAACGACGAGGAATTATATAAGAAGCTTTGGTTCATTTACAATGCCTGCGGCGCTACGCCCGGGCCGATGGATAGTTTTTTGGTATTACGCGGCATTAAAACCCTGCACCTGCGCATGAAGGCGCATTGTGAAAACGGTAAGATAATAGCCGAATACCTGAAAACGCATCCCAAAGTGGATAAGATTTACTGGCCGGGCTTTACTGATCATCCCAATCATGATATCGCCAAAAAACAAATGCGCGATTTCGGCGGGATGATATCTATCACCTTAAAAGGCGCCGACCTGCAGGAAACCTACCGTGTGGCCTCCTCATTTAAGGTATTCTCTTTAGCCGAATCTTTAGGTGGCGTGGAGTCGTTGATCAATCACCCGGTGAGCATGACGCACGGTTCCATCCCAAAAGCGGAACGGGAAAAAGTGGGTGTGGTGGATAACCTGCTGCGTTTCAGCGTGGGGGTGGAGGATGTGGAGGATTTATTAGAGGACATCAAGCAAGCGCTTAAATAAGTGGCAGTTTTGAGTAGCAGCAGCAGTATGGAAATCTTAACTGCTACTGCTACTGCAACTTAGAATCATGATAGAAAATATTAAGGCATTCCTCGATTCAAAAGTAATCCAATACAACCGTCCGGAATTTATCCCTAACGATCCCATATGCATCCCGCACATGTTTTCCAAACAGCAGGACATCGAGATCATGGGGCTTTGGGCTTCGGTATTGGCTTGGGGACAGCGGGTTACCATCATCAACAAGTGCAGGGAATTGATAACGCTGATGGATGGCGCGCCGCATGATTTTATCATGAACCACGCCGAAACCGATCTCAAGAAGCTGTTAAACTTTAAACACCGCACTTTTAACGATATTGATACCCTGTATTTTATTTCGTTTTTCAGGCATCATTATAGTAACTACGATTCTCTCGAGTCGGCATTCTTGCCCCCCAGCCTCCGCCAGATGGCGGAGGAGCACGATTTCACAGTAGAAAATTGTTTAAATTATTTTCGGTCCTACTTCTTTTCGCTACCTGAGTTTCCGCATCGCACCAAAAAACATATTTCATCCCCATCTCAAAAATCCACCTCCAAAAGGCTGAATATGTTTTTGCGCTGGATGGTGCGTAAAGACGACTGCGGCGTGGATTTTGGCATCTGGAACCACATTAAACCAGCCGACCTTATTTGCCCCTGCGACCTGCATGTAGACCGTGTAGCCCGCAAGCTTAACCTCATCACCCGTAAACAAACCGACTGGCAAACCGCTGTTGAATTAACTGACCGGTTACGGGAATTTGATCCTGTTGACCCGGTTAGATATGATTTTGCTTTGTTTGGGTTGGGGATAGAGGAAAAGTTTTAGTTTTAGGCATTATTAACTGGTTGTTTGTTTTTCAGCGGCATTCATGAGGTCGCTTCGCTTAGTTTCACCGATTTTGGCACTTCACGGGCATTTTGTTTTTGCATAACCTTTACTAACTTAGCAAAAGTTAATGCCTTGACACTTTATCATGAAGCTTAAACATTTCTTGATTCCTTTACTTTTCTTCGTTGTTATATCTGCGAGGGCTGAACGAATTGATGGCCCGGCCAATTTCCGGGATAAGCCAAACGGACAAATACTCGTATCGTTAAGAGAAGGGGTGGAAGTGGAATGCGGCGAATTAGAAAATGGCTGGTTCGAAGTTTCGTTTTCTGTATTGATAACCAACGAGCAATATTCAGATAGATATATACCAAAAAAAGGCACCCCGCTGTTTGACCAAAATCACAGATTAATTGGCATAACGTTAGCCGATATTCCCAAAAAACTAGCCAGTTCGTTTGCCACTAGTGGAACGGAAGGGCATTTCAAAAGTTGTTGGATTGAAATCACTGGTTACGTTTATAAAGCCAACATCAAGGAAAATTCGATTGCCGAAAACATACTCGACTCGACTTTTAAACCAGGCATGTTTAGCTTTAACTATGATTCACTTAAGCTTTTTATGAAGCAGGAGGGCTACGATCCCCAGGGGATCATAAGAAGAACACTTCCACACTGTGAGGAGTATAGTATTTACGAAAGCGGCGGTAACTATAGGATTGGACTAATCTTTGATGATAAGGAATTGATTGCCATTGAGCATTCACGAATCGTTAGCATCGGTGTTTACAAAGAGTATGCCACCATCGATGGAAACAAACTTATCATTTTCAGGTCGCCCAAAGGCATGACGATCAAAACGTTTGTCCATAAAATAAATGCGTCAAGGATGGGAGCCGGTTAAGCCAGATGATATCTACGCCTCTTCCTTAAAATAAACCTTATAATAATTCATGTGCTTGCCTTCGTCAAAACCCTTCTCGATTAGTTCCTTATTGCCGTGAATATAGATATGGAAATTTTTGTCCAGCTTTAAAACGCTTTTATAAACCCGGGATTGTTTTTTTACGGCGTTGCCGGATACTTCGAACGTATCGCCAATCGGGCTGTCGAATTCCTGCTCGTACTGGCTTTTAAAGGTTTTGAAGGATTCGATTGCCTTCGGGTTGCCGATCACTTCGCCGGTAAACTCGTCCATATCAAAAGTGTCCTTTTCCTTAAAATATTTCATGCTGCGGTTCAGCAGGTCGATTTTGTCGGCTTTGCTCATTTCAAATTCGTCGTCGAGCTTTTGGGTGACAAAGTTTTTGTAAATACCGAGCGTGTTGCTGGTTCGGTTAAAGCTGTCGTTACGGACCTTTAGCTGTAAAAACTGGTCTTTCCAATACAGGGCCGCATCCTGGCCACCGTTGGTTTTGTCGATCACGACTACTTTATAGCCATTCTCTTTTTCGGTATTAAATATTAGCGCGCCCTTATCCAGTTTGTTGATGTTGATGGCGTTTTCCTCGTAATCCACCTGGAAACCGCCTTTATCGGGATAGACCTTGAGATAAGTTTCCTTGTTTTCCGATTTAAAAATGCCGATCGCATCCAGCGTGGTACCTTCTATCTGGACGTTGTTAAAATAAACCATGTACAACTCGCCGTCCTTGATATTTGGGTGCCCGGCCACCTGGTATAAAAAATTGGCTACCTGTTCCGATATCCCATGGAACTGGCTTTTATCCTCAAAAACCTGCGTGGCAAAATGATACAGTTCGTTGAGTTTGACGTCGCCGCTGCTGTGGTACAGGGTATAAACTTCGTTAACCTTTTCGAAGGGTTTTAAAAAGTACTGCATCAGCAAGTTGGGGATGATCTCATCCTTCAATTCGAGGGGATGATCCGATAGTGCGTATAGTTCCGCGCGACCCTGGTTACCGACGTGATGGACCGAAATTGTATCCAGCGAGGCTTCAAAAAAAGTTACCATAATTGGCTCCGAAAGTAACAAAATATTGGTCAGAGGGGTGGCTTTTCCGTCACTTTTCCGATTCGCGGGTCGCCATGGGTTATTAACTCACAAATTTTTATGGCGGCGGTTTCAAAATCTTCGGCTTTTTCGGGTAGGAGGAGCCAGTCGCTGTGCCGGTCGTCGCCATCCAGGATAAAGGCGCCCAGCTCCGGGATATGTTTTTTTAAGCTTTGGTGATGTTCTGCCTGCGAGGCTACCCAAATCCCGTTCCATTCCGGTGTTTTTTGGCTGTCCCGCAGGATCATCAATATTCGTTTGCCCGAATAGATATATAGCATGCCAAACATCCGTTTCAGGATTATGCCGGTGGGCAGGTAATCTAATACAAAGGCGAATGGGATGGGTTTTTGCATGGTGATAACGAAGTTAGGGATTTTGGGACATCACGTGAGCCGTCAGCTATTAACTTTCCTATCTTTGTCCCGAATTTTTGCCTGATGATCCGGCCATGCACCAGGAATTTCTCTCATTCCGCAATCGACTCCCGACAGTTATCGGGACCGACTTCCGCATTCCTCTATAAACCATGAACTCTTCTATCTTTGCCCTCTATTCATGCGCCAAAGCTCCGACTATGAACCATGAACCATGAACTATGAACCCAACGGATACCATCATCGCCCTCGCAACTCCTGCCGGAACCGGCGCTATCGGGGTTATACGCCTCTCGGGGCCGGATGCTATCGGGATTACCGCAAAGGCGTTCAAGGGTAAAGACCTTACGAAACAGGCGTCGCATACCATACATTTTGGCCAAATGGTTGACGATGATGCCGTTTTGGATGAAGTATTGGTTTCGCTGTTCATCGAGCCGCGTTCATATACGGGCGAAAACGTGGTGGAGATTTCCTGTCATGGCTCGCAGTACATACTCGAATCGGTGATCAAATTGCTGATGAGGAAAGGCGCCCGGGCGGCAAAACCGGGAGAGTTTACTTTAAGAGCATTCTTAAACGGCCGGATGGACCTGTCGCAGGCAGAAGCCGTGGCCGATCTTATCGCCTCAAATTCCAAAGCCTCGCAGCAGGTAGCCATACAGCAATTGCGGGGCGGTTTCAGCAGCCAGCTGCAATCCCTTCGCGACCAGCTTGTTCAGTTTGCTTCCCTTATAGAACTGGAACTTGATTTTGCCGAAGAAGATGTTGAATTCGCCAACCGTGACCAGCTCAAAACGCTCATCCTGCAGATCAATGGGGTTATCGGCAGCCTGATCCGCTCTTTTGAGCTCGGCAATGCCATCAAGCAGGGCGTAAACAGCGTTATAGCCGGCAGGCCCAACGCTGGCAAGTCTACGCTGTTAAACGCGCTCCTGAACGAGGAACGAGCTATCGTCAGCCACATCCCCGGCACCACCCGCGATACCATCGAGGAAGTGCTCAACATCAACGGTATCAGCTTCCGCCTGATCGACACCGCCGGCATCCGCGAAGCCACCGACGCCATCGAAAAAATAGGAGTGGAGCGCACCATGGAAAAGATTAGCCAGTCGGCGTTATTGCTCTATGTATTCGATGCAACCACGATCAGCCCGACGGAACTCCAGTATGATATTGAAACGCTCCAAACACCCGGCGTAAAGATGCTTGTTGTCGCTAACAAAATTGATCTCATAAATCCCGAATCTTCTAACATTGCAATCTTCCAACATTGCAACCTTCCAACATTACAACCTTCCAACTTCCTGCAAATCTCCGCCAAACAAAAACTCAACATCGAAGAACTGAAACAACACATTTATAGCGCGGCTATCAGCGAAAAGCTAATAGGCGAAGAAACTCTGGTGACCAATATCCGCCACCTGGAGGCGCTCACCAAAACTGAAGAAGCGCTAAGCCGCGTGTTGAGCGGCATGGATACCGTTACCTCGGATTTTCTGGCCATGGATATTAAACAGGCGCTGCATTACCTGGGCGAGATCACCGGCGCGGTTACAACGGATGATCTGCTGAAGAATATTTTTAGTAAGTTTTGCATCGGTAAGTAGCTCAATATTCCTGTTTTTTGATCCCCCTTCGACAAAGGTATGAATTGCAATGAGTTGCTGTGTCAGGCTGCGCGTTCGAAGAACTTCATTTTCAAAACAAACACCGAACCTAAAATGGCGGGAATGATCAAATTGACGATATAAATAATGGAAACGGCTACGATGATAGCTATGTGCTGGTTGGTAATATATCCGAAAATTTTATCGGCAGCAAAACCCCGCACGCCTATGTCGAGAATATCTAATGATGGAATAACCGACTGAACAAAGTAGAATGCAAACATTGCCAATACGATCTGGTGGACCGGTATTTGCGGAACAAGCAGATGTATAATAAGGTAATATTGTATGGTGAATGCAAGCACGCGGGCCATGCTAAATCCTACGATGGCTAACAATTCAGAAAATTTGTAGCGGCTGATGATATCAAAAAAACGATGATATTTTTTTACATATTTTATGCGGGTAAGTAAGGAAACCAGCCATTTTATGTCAAAATAAAGTATCGTCAATAAGGCCACGTAGGCAAGGGCCACAAGGAATATGCACAGCATCAACCAGGGGTTTGGGTGGACATATGCGTAAATAAACCATGTAAGGGACAAGGCCCCCAATACACAGCTGGCCAAAGTTTGGCCGAAGGCTCCAACTCCCATTACCAGTACGCCGTGTATTCGTTTACGCGCCGGCAAAAACATTATTCTTCCCCCATATTCGCCAATACGGTTAGGGGTAAAAATCGCCCATGTTAAACCGCAAAAAACGGATTCGATGGCCAGCCATACCGTCATGGGGCTTAGGTTTTTGGTAATATACCGCCATTTTAACGATTCGAGCAGCCAATTAGCGATCATCAGCAAAACCACAATAACCATTATCGCCAGCACGACCCTTTTGTTGAGGTGGCCTACCATCACCATGAATTGCTGAAGGCTGCCCATGTTTTTGAGCACAGCCCTGTAAATAAAATAGAACGCCAAACCCAAAATGACCAGTTTAAGCAAACAGGCAGCAACCTTCTTTGTCAGGGGCGTTAGGCGGGGTTTGTTCATTAGGGGTACAAAAAGAAATTCATATGGGTTAATCCTGTGCGACTATCAAGTCAGCCTAAACTACAGTCTTTTGATATTCCTCACCTGGCGTTTTAAGCGCGTCACCCCCGCGTTAAATTGTCATTTTCAATCAGCACATCGTCAGTCTTTTGACGCCACGAGTATATAGTGACTAAAAAAGAACTCTTTTTTGGTTAACTCGGTTTGCAACATTGTGCACCCCATTGAAGTTAGCATTTCCTGATATTCATCAAGGCTATACTGGTGCGGGTGCAGGATATCAGCTTGTGGTTGAATCCTGAGGAAATACTTAACAAATTTATAATTATGAGCATCGATCGAAACTATCAGGCGCCCGCCTTTCTTACAATGCCTGTATAAAGTTTGGAAGGCGTCGCGTATTTGCGCCACATGATTAATCGCGTTCATACAAAATATCACATCATATAAATTGTCATCGTGAAAATTTTCGAGCGATTCAGTTATGAACTTCACACCAGGATACATCTCTTTTTTGAAATGATCAAGCGTTTGATGATAGGTATCCAGCAGGGGATCGAAAGCGGTGACCTCATACGACGGCAGGGAAATGTAAACTCCGGCAGGACCGCAACCTGCATCGAGTATTTTTTGCCCCGGCTTCAATTTTATGCTTTCTTTCAGCAGATTTAGTACGTTGTTCCAGTAACCTCTTTTCCACTCCAGGTAGGTGGCAACGTCTTTATGTGACAGGTACTTTTTCCACCAGCGGGCTTCAAAAGTCTGGGCGATGCGCCAGCGTAGGGTTTTCTTCATTAATTATATAAGGTACTAAAATAGATTTTTTTTGGCTGTTTAAACTACTATGGTTGGAAATATTAAAATAAACACTAATAAGCAGGGGGATTACGGCGCCTGAGCAAGCTTGCGGTGATGTGCCGATCTAAACTTTTCCGAACCATCTGCCATAACCGGATTTTTCCTTCAAAGAAATAAATCTTCTCCGGCGTAAACCCATCGCTAAATAGTTATGGGATAAAATGCCTATTTTGGCTTAGAGCCTTTTTTATCAGCGGGTTTCTTCTTTAATTTTAAGTCATGGGTCGTTGTTTTTTTCGACCTGGAATTAATATCTACCGCTATGAAACTTAAAATCCCTCCGTATTTATTCCTTCTTTTAGTGTTAGGCTCTACTGCTTACGGCCAGCCGAAAAAGAAAGACACGCTGCTTTCCTTCACCGGCCACTGGCAATCAGGAACTATTTTTAAGGCCGATAGCAACTATATTACCGGGCAGGCCGTGGGCGGCAACGTAACCGTTAACAAGGACGGCAGCGTAACCGTTCAATCGCAGGCGGGACAGAAATTGAACCAGGCGATAGACCAGGGAACGAGCCAGGTGGATCAGTTGGAGTCGCAGGTAAAGCAGGACCTCGTCACTTCAGAAGGTTTAAATGAATATCACCTGTATCAATTCTCGCAGGGGGCAATTGACTCGGCAAAGGCGTTTTATTTTGGTTTGAAGGAAACTGCTCCCCCGCCCGGCGGAACGTCGAGCAACCCTACCTATCAGCAGTATAATAACCTGGCAAATTGGTGCATTAGCCAGGCGGATGATTATAATTCCATCATTAGTTTTTACCAGGCCCACCGGCGCGATAAAACCTATGATTACCCGCCACCACCGCTTGCGGATTATTTTAATTGCTGGGGCTGCAACCGCGATGCGCAGAAGGCGTTTGATAAACAATGTAAAGGATATGACACCATTTTTTTTCAACCAGAATTGGGGCTTCTTCAAAAAGCCGTTGCCCTTTTGCGCCCTTTGACGCTGTTGGCGCAAACCGGCGAAAATGTGGCGCCTACCCCAGACATGCAAAATATGATCAACAGCTTGTTCAAACACTCAAAATCAAATCCCCAGAATAACGGCCCCTGTGCATTTATGGATGCCGGGGTATTGATGCAGGCTGAAGCGTTCCTTGCGCAGCGGTGTGTGAACAAGGCGAATCAATTTGCCCAGGATGTAATAAAGCAGAAGAATTATAATGCATCTATACCGGCTGTCAGGGTGTACTTAAATGCTGAAGGCCAACTGGAGAAAATTTTGGGGACGGACCAATTCACCAATGGAAACCAGGGAACAATTTTTGAGGCATGCAGAACAGTGGTCGAAAATTTGTTAACTGCGTTGACCGACAAGATCACACAGGATCATGACATAAGCTATCTTTCGGATATACCTTTGATGCTGTCGTTGTCGGCACAAGACGAAATGGTTGGGGGAAATGGTGGCGGGTTTATAGACCTTTTGAACCAGATCACCCGTTATACGCTCAGTCTTGACCTAAATGTGAAGACGAGCATGCAAGGGGGCGTAACCCAAACAGCTCACCTGCAGGGGACGGCCGAGATGGTGGTCGAGCTGGATACGGTGGCCTGTGTACGGATGGTGTTATCCAACACAGAAAACGGCGTTTTTACTGCGACTGTCCAGGAAAATTCGATGAGTACACCCAATTGCACACCATCGTATGTTGGCACCAAGACCTATACTATGCCGGCGCCGTTGTTGATCCTGCATTTTTGCGGTAAAGGCGGCGCCGATACGCTTACACTTGGAAGGTTTGGAGCAAGCCCGGCGAGCGCCGGACTTTGGCGAATACCCTGTGGCGCTGTTCCACCACAAAACATGGGCATTAACGGACTCGACGGGTATTTTTTAGACCCAACAACCATGAAGAATAACGCAATGAACATTAAAGCCAATGCCGGCGCTTACCAGGGTCAACTGCAGCAGATGTTAGCGCAGGCCAAGCAAATACAAGCCCAGATGCAGTCGCAAACGGGAGCAGGCGGCGGCATGAACTCGCCGGGCACGGCCGCGACTATGAAATCGTTGATGGATATGAACAACAATGTTGCCCCGGTTGACCTGGTAAATATGGCCAGGCTTGCGGTTCCGATTACGCTAAACAACGCTGCATTGATTATAAACCAAACCGTCGATGCCAAACAAACTAACACTTCGCAGATGACCCAGGTAATTGACTATGGCCTTTATAAAATACAGTTGAAGCAGAAATCGCAATAAGTGTAATGCAAGAACCAATAGCCAGGAGAGGTGAAAGGCGAAAGGTAAAAATGTCAAGAGGCGAATACCAAGTGTCAAAAAAAACACGAATGAGATGGGCAAATTGTCGAAAGGAGACAATGTTGGAACTTTTGCATTTTTGTTTAGCTGCAAAGTTGCCGGAATTCACTTGCCTATCATGGTTCCTTCCCGCACGTGTAGGATTGACTTTTGATTGCGCCTGATTAAGAGAATTTGGAAATCTTTCAAAAAGCACTTTGATTTGTACGTAGATTATGCGTACATTTGTGCAGCTAATACGAAAAAAAAGGTCCAGGGATTGCAGCACTATCGAATCAAGAGCATTAGAAAAATTGAAGTAAAGCAAAGATTAAGAAGAATTAAGTAAAAAACGCAAGCACAGCAAAAAAATCAACACACCAGAAAAGCTAAATTAAAGAAAGCACCAAAAATCAGGCAAAAAAAAACCAGCGAAGCACCAGAAATTAAACAGCAAAAAGCAGTAAAAAATCAAAAAGTAAATATCAAAATATAGTATCACCAACGAAAGAAGAATAAGATTAAGCAGTCAATTAAGAGGATTAGAAGTTTGGAAAATCACATATGGCAACCACAGTTAACGATAGAATTGATGTTCGTATTAGCAGCGCACAAAAAGAGTTAATTAAGTATGCGTCGGAATTGCGTGGTTTTAAAAGTTTAACAGAGTTTGTCGTTTTTTGCATCAATACGGAAGCAACCAGAATTATTAATGACAACAACAGAATGTTAACAACCCTGGAAGACCAAACGATCTTTGTAAATGCACTATTAAATCCGCCGGTTCCGAACGATAAACTTAAGAAGGCTCAGCAAACCTTCAAGCGGTTAAAAGAACATGGCACTAGCGATAGCAATACTTGAAAAAGCTCATCAACGGAGCAATTTCGACTGCGGACGTCTTATACTGGATAATTATATAAAACGGCTTGCCAGCCAGGACGTAAAACGGGATTTAGCTGTCTGTTACGTTCTCTGTGACAGCCCGGACAACACGGTGCTTGGGTATTATACCCTGTCAAGTCATTCCATTAAGCTGGAAGAACTGCCGGAAGAACTGGTAAAAAAGCTGCCAGCGGCCTATGCCGATATACCGACCATATTGTTGGGACGGCTGGCGATGGGTAAGGCCCACCAGGGCAAGGGGTTGGGGCAGTACCTTCTGATTCAAGCGCTGAATCAATGCGCCGGGTTGTCGGAAAGAATGGGTATCCTGGCCGTAATGGTCGACCCGATAGATGAAAAAGCGGCCAGCTTTTACAAAGCCTACGGCTTTACCGCCTTGCCGGGCAGCGACCGGATGTTCATGACGGTTAAGACCATACTGGCATCACAACAGGGGTGAAACGGGTCTTCAGCATACAAGCGAAAAGGGGGAAGCCGCATGGTTTCCTTTTTCGGCGAGCTCTGTTTTTGAGCGTGCCTGATTCGTTCGATCGCAGGCACAGATTGAAAGGCCAGACGCAAAATATTGCGTCTCTACAGCCAATCACGACTGTCCGGCAAAACCTGCACACCTCAACTTTGCAACGGCCAGACGCAAAATATTGCGTCTCTACAGCCAATCACGACTGTCCGGCAAAACCTGCACACCTCAACTTTGCAAAGGGCCAGACGCAAAATATTGCGTCTCTACAGCCAATCACCACTGTCCGGCAAAACCTGCACACCTCAACTTTGCAAAGGCCAGACGCAAAATATTGCGTCTCTACAGCCAATCACGATCATCTTCGGAATCCGCTAAAGGGGGAGTTAAGAAATTAATCTATTTTTTTAGAGCCATTCCTACCAACCCGATTTTACCAATTTGGCTTCGCATTTTGCAAAAAACTTTGAGGTACTTTGCGTGTACTTTTGAGGTACTTTGTGTGTACTTTGTGTGTACTGCCTCCACCCTGAAATAGGTTTACACTCTTGTTAGATAATCCTGTTTTTTCTTTACTGCCATTTTGTTACTTCTGAAACCGTTTACAATAATTTTCATGCATGTAAATTGAGCCACCAAAAGGGGCAAAATATGGTCTGCCGTGTGTTTTTTTACTGAAAAACTTAAATTTATCGCGTTCTGAACAAACATTTTATATCTCAAGTGACTAAAAATCAGTTATTTATAGTTGTAATTTTCGAACAAACACCGTGTGATTCTCGTATGAATTTTGTGAAATTTCGTGTGAATAGCGTGTGATTTTGGTGTGAATCGTATGTGAATTCCGTGTGATTTTTTTCAGGACTGGTTTTTTTCAGCGTTCAGGAAGGGCCCTTCGTAAAGTTGATTTGTCGGATTTCGCTGAGTTAGCGGACTTTCCTAAAACTCATATTCTAAACAAATATTCAATATGTCAAAGAACAAAAATAAGTTGGATGCCACCTTTGGTAATTCAAAATTCGACTCCCCCACAAATATGTTTTGTTTTTATAGCGAATACAAATCGGGATTTCGTGAGCTTACTTGCAGTGTTAGCTTAGCTTACTCGTAGTGTTACGTTACGAAATTTTTTTTGGCTGTTAAGCAGTTAGAAATGAGCGGCTTGACGGGCCATCGGCGGGAGAATTCAGGTGGGGAATATCAGGCCGATTTTAATGTTAGGTTTTGGGGCACGGATGGGGACATGGGCTGGCGGTACGTAAAGTTCATTACCTGTCAGTGGAATTGTCTGAACCACTGATTAAACGGATTCGTTGATTTCACAGATTTCGCTTTAAAGTTACCTGCCAGTGCAGCATGGCGGGTTAGCTATCAGCGGGGGCATGAAGCCCACCTCTTTTGGCGTTTGCGCGGATTTGAGCGCCCGGATGGGGTTTAACCGGCATATATAATTTGGATTTTTTTTTAACTTAGCTGAAATACATTGTATAAAATAATATAAATGAGTTTTACCAAAAAGCTGCACGTAAATTGGAGGATCATTGAAAACGTAATTTTCGTATGCGCGTTTGGTTTTATCATGTATAAACTGGTTTCGGACTATTCGCTGTCTATTTACAACTCCGTAAAAGGCAGAGGATTTGTCGGATCGGTCATTCGTCCTTTTTCAAATCATAATTATTATAAAAGCTTATTAGCCATCATAATTATGTTAAATGTTACTTACCTGTTATGGGAAGTTCTGTCGTTGATTGTTCTGCTTTTGAAACAAGAAAGCGGTACTATACCAGGTGATAGTAAACATAAACGCATCTTTAATAATGTTTTGGTCCATTATAAGTCCTCTTTTTTGGCTTTGATCATCACCGAACTTTTGCCAAAATTGTTTTTGATCCACATGTTTTGGATCTGGCTGCCCCATTTTCAAAAAATCCGGCTGTTCACCGTCAATTTACAATGGTATAGCTGGATCTATGCCTACTTTTGCTTTGAATTTGCCGTATGGCTTTACCATTTCTGTTCTCATCGCGTACGGTTTTTATGGTGCCTTCATGCCCCGCACCATTCTCCAACCGAGTTAAATCTGACGGTAAACTGGATCAACTTTTTCGCAGAGGGTTTTTATTCCACTTTCGTCTACTTAGTTATTTTAACGCTTTTTGGCATCAACCCGGTGATGTTTGTGACCATTATGTTAATCAGCACTACGTGGGGAATGTTTGCCCATATCAGCGAAAGGGCTTTAAAAAATGGAAAACTTGGCGTATTGCAGCATTTGATCATTACGCCGGCACATCACCGGGTACATCATGCAAAACATCCGCTGTACATCGACAGGAACTTTGCCTCGACTGTGCCGTTATGGGATTGGCTATTTGGAACCTTGCAGCCATTTAAAGAAGAGATAAGGATGGATTATGGTGTGACAAGAGAATTAGATGTTACCAATTTTTGTGACCTGTATTTTGGTGAAATATTACTACTCTGGCGCGATGTGAAAAATGCAGCAACATTTAAAAATAAATTTTTATACTTCGTAAAGCCCCCGGGGTGGGCCCCTGCATGTTCAGCCAATACGGCTTCTGTTTTAAGGCGCGAATTTTTGAAAACAAACCCCGAATTGGGTATTACCAGTAAAAACAGGATGTTATCGGCAATTAAAGGCTGGGTTAAAACGTATAAGGCCGCGGATAGTCCTATAGTAGCAGAGGCCTTCATTGATTGAAATCACACTGGTACGTCAGCGGGACGCTGAGAGTGGTTCGGGTTTAAACAAGATGCGTGAACCGGCGGGGAGGCCACCTCTTTTGGCCTTCGCGCGACTGAATAGGGGAATAACAATATGGCAACATCATGGGTGTTCGGACGAACTGCATGATCGAGAAAACTACTCGAAAAGAGCGTAGGTCCGCCCGAAAGTCGTACGTTAATGCTCACCACAATGTATATTCGTTTGCACAATGAGACCCCGCTCATTGCCGCGGGGGCTAGTCACTTTTTTGTCTTGATACAAAAAAGTAACCAAAAAAAATCAAGTCCGCAGAAATGCTTCTTTGCGCTGCAGGCCTTTGCCCACAAAACCGGGGAAAACCTTGGGCTGCAACTTCTTTCGCCGGCTTAACCCTGTCGCTTCGTTACCATATATGCGAAAAGTTGCTATGCCCTGGCCCCCTTCATCCCCAACATTGTTGGGGACCGGTTTTCCCCGGTTTTTTTCCGAAGCTCTTCTGCGGACGGTCGACAACTAATATTTTTCAAGAAAAAGTAACGATGGTATTTAACACAACAACGATTTTTGATCTTCCGAACACCTGTGATGGCAACAAGCCTTGATTGATTAAAATCAGCTTGATACGTAAGCGGGAGGCTGACAATGGTTTGGATTGAAGCAATATGCTTGAGCCGGCGAGGTATCCTGCATTTGGCGCCGCACCCGGCGGTGAAATCAATCCTGTTCGCGGATGGTTTGGACGTATGTCTTGCCGTATGGATAGAACAGCTCTTTGCGGCCTTCCTGCCAGGCCTGTTTCATTTCGGGCGTAGTAATGTCCCAGTCTGCCCGGCATTTCTTGCTGACGGCACGCAAATCCTGGCGCAAGTCCTCCATGGTGGGCCTTCCAAAATACCAGTACCCGTTGTAGATCTTGTAGATGATGAGGTCCGGCTCCAAAACAACCACGTGAGGGATCATGGGATTGTGCACAGGGTCCGTATATTCGGGGATGTCGAGATCCTTTTGGACAACACGGCCCGCGTCGGATAGGAAGGGCCAGTGCGCGCCAACTCCGCTACGGTATTCGTTTGTCTCCGAGAGGTTATCGGTACTGATGGTGACCAACCGGCAATAGCCGACTTCCATTTCACGGTATAACCCGATAAGCCCTTCATGCTGGCGCCGGTCCTTTGGGCAGAAGCCCCCGCGACTCAGCACCACGATCATGGGATCCGCGCCCTGGAGTTCGGACAATTTCCGCCGTGTGGCTGTGTGGTCGGTTAGCTGATAATCAGGAAAACGAGCTCCGGGTATTAGGTCATTTCGCATGGTGTTGAAAGTGAATGGTTAAATAAATTTTTTGCCTTAACTGCTGGTTTTATCTAATACAAAGTTATTCAAAATTGCAGGTATTATAATAGCCGCCGGGTCTGTTTCAATCAGCGGTTAGCGGTTTGAATAGTTCATTACCTGTCAGCGTGGGCACGAGAAGTCCACCTCTTTTGGCCTTTGCCCGGATTCTCGCGAATGGATAGCTAAGACGAAAAATCATCGTTCAGTAAACTCGAAATAGGACTAAAAAATTAGCTTTGCAGTACGCACTTTGTTTGGCGCTTAAAATGAGATTAGCACCGAAAGGAAAACTAAATAAATAAAGAAAAGGAAATGAAAGGCGTCAACAGCGAACAAACATTGCTTTCTCAGTAATCGGAATTGATAGAGGATACCCAGCAAAATTGGGTAAAGCAGGCCAATAGTACGCTTACCATGCTTTTTTGGAAAATTGGCAAACAGATCAATGAAAATATCCTGCAAAACCAACGAGCCGATTATGGGAAACAAATTGTTGTTACGCTTTCTAAACAGTTAGCCGATAAATATGGGAGGAATTTTGAAGAAAGAAATTTGCGTCGGATGTTGCAGTTCGCTGTACAATTTACCGATGAAGAAATTGTCGTTACACTGTCACGACAATTGAGTTGGTCGCATTTCCTTGTGCTTATACCACTGAAAAGTATTGACGAAAAATTATTTTATGCACGAAAAGTTGCCGACGAACTCTTAGGTGTGCGGGAATTACGCAATCAGATCGCAACAAAAACTTTTGAACGTATGCACATCGCAAATTTACAAATCAGCGATAATCATCCTAATATACATAACACTTTTAAGGACCCCTATTTTTTGGATTTCCTGGGCTTACAAAACACCTATTTGGAAAGAGACCTGGAAGCCGCTATTTTGAGGGAGCTGGAAACGTTTGTCTTAGAACTCGGCAAGGGGTTCGCATTTGTGGAACGCCAAAAAAGAATGATTATTGATGGGGAGGATTTTTACCTGGACTTGCTTTTTTATCATCGCTCCCTGAAACGGTTGGTGGCGATTGAATTAAAATTGGGAAAGTTTACAGCGAAACATAAAGGTCAAATGGAACTGTACTTAAAATGGCTGGATAAATACGAAAAGAAACAGGGCGAGCTACCCCCGGTCGGGTTAATTCTTTGTGCCGAAAGCAGTCGTGAACAAATTGAATTATTGGAGATGCACAAAGAAGGGATTGTAGTGGCCGAATATTGGACTGAACTACCACCAAAAAAACAGCTCGAGCAAAAAATACATAATCTAATAATAGAGGCGAGAGAGCGGATAGAAATAAAAAGACTTTCAGGCACATTGTAACCGGAGAATATTATGCCGGTTTACGGTTAGGTTTGTGCGCATGGATAAGGTTTGGGTTGGCGGTATGCAAAGTCCATTACCTGGCAGCGGGGATGTCGAGATCCTTTTGGACAACACGGCCCGCGTCGGATAGGAAGGGCCAGTGCGCGCCAACTCCGCTGCGGTATTCGTTCGTCTCGCTGAGGTTATCCGTGCTGATGGTGACCAGCCGGCAATAGCCTACTTCCATTTCCCGGTATAATTCAATAAGCCCTTCATGCTGGCGCCGGTCTTTAGGGCAGAAGCCCCCGCGACTCAGCACCACGATCATGGGATCCGCTGCCTGGAGTTCGGACAATTTCCGCCGTGTGGCTGTGTGGTCGGTTAGCTGATAATCGGGGAAACGGGCTCCGGGTGTAATGTCATTTCGCATGTTGTTGAATTAAATGGTTGGATGGATTAGGATCCATCAATTTAAACGCACCGAGCGTAAATATAAAAATTCCTGGTATTAAGGAGATGGTCATTGCCCGCTATTTTATGCGTCAAATTTTCCCTTCCGCTATTCTTTTTTTTAACAAAGCGGGTATTATTTCCATTATAAAACCATGGCTTGAATAACCTTCAGCAAAATCCATCAAGTCGGAACGTTTTAAATGTTGGTCAAGGTATAATGTTCCACGTTCGGTGATGGCATATTTAAACGGCGAGCCGTTATCTAAGTACCCGGAGGTTTTTATTAAACGGTGTTTAAATAATGTCGCCATGTTTTCATCAAGTTCGGCTGGAAAAAAGTTTGATCTGTCAAGATGTTTTACCAGCTTGTAGTCATTGTCAGCAAATCCCGTCTCGATAAAAAATAAGATCAAAAGTTGCTTTGTTGTAAGTTCTATGTTTTCTTCGGTACTCATGCTGTTTTAGCTATGAAGTTAGGAAGTTATTTGATGATAATTTGAAGTTTATGTAAACGAAGTTCAACATGGATTTACATGCCGGCTGGGCGCGATTGCCCCAACGGTTTCGGCGCGGATTCGCGCCTGGATTGGAATTGGGTTGGCGGTATGCAAAGTTCATTACCTATCAGCGTGGGCACGAGAACCCCACCTCTGTTGGCCTTTGCGCGGATCGCGCCTGGATTGGGGAGACGGTAGGGGCCTCGATTTTTCCAACGTTTTATTGCCTGGTTGATGCATGGTTAATGCGATGTTCCTCGCTCATTTATTGACGATTATTGCAGGCTAATGCGATGTTAATGCTGGTTTTTTTGCGATGTTAATCCTGGTTTTTTTGCGATGTTAATGCTTTAACGTAATAGCCTGATTTTTAAACTTTTCAAAGAACAATTTGAAGCCGCGCATCCCGCGTGGTTCTCTTAATTTCGCCTTTTTTTGCTCTTTTTTCAGCAATCCCGTTAAAAAGGGGGCTTTAGCTACTGAACTTTCATGCAAATCACTCCTCAGCAAGGCTTCCGGGCAGGCCCAAAGGACTCCTTTGTGAGTTTGCCCGCCGCGGCGGGTTTGCGTGCCGCAGCGGGCAGGGCAATGCCGAGGCTGGTGCAAAGGACTCCTTTGTGAGCAGGCAGCCCTGCCGCGGCAGGCAGGCTCAAATCCGGTTTAAAGGTGCCGCGTTTATATTAAACATGCAAACCGGGTTTTGCTAAGGGTACAGTAATTGTACCGAGACGGTACACTACGAGTACCGTTACGAAATTTTAATGCACTCAAAATCAGCGAGATGCGGCGGCTGTGCTTGCGAAGAAAAGGACAGAAAAAAATAGATCCTTCCCCTCACGAGCAGCCGACCTCTCGCGCCTGAATGAGGGCTGTTTGTTTGCTTTTCATGGAATCGCCCACAAATATGTTCTGATTTTATGGATAAGAAAAATCGGGATTTACTAAGTATACGCCAGGAGCATACTTAGCATACACCTGGTGTATACTCCCTAAAATTTAATAACCTGTGGGCCTGTGAGATATGCGATATTAGATATGAGATTTGAGCCCTGCCTGCCGGCAGGCAGGTGTGAGATTTGAGACCGTTCAAACTCATGTTTCACAGCGGGAGGAGGGAGATTTGCATAGTTTGCTACTCCGTGGGAGTCCTGTGGACCTGTCAGCGGGGGCGTACGCGGTTTAATAACTGTCGTGGAGCACGAGAACGTCACCTCTTTTCGCCTTTGCGCTGCATTCGCGCCTGGATGGGAGAAAAATTCCCAAATGATTTATCAAAACAATGCTCCAGTATTTGCAATTGACGTTATCTTTAACAGATGTCGAATTTTGATTTTGAAGATGACTTAACGCATGAACTTTACAATGGGTTTAACGTCTTTGGCGTCAAATTACCTTATCGGCAAACGGTGCAAGAGCAGTTGTTAGATTATTTGTCAATAAGTAAAAAACTAATCGTTCCGAAACCAAGAAAGGTGTACTACAATCCGGACTTTTTAAAAGATTTGCAGAGTCATCCTAAGGTTGGGGTGATCAAACACTTGGAGTCTTTATTTGCGACAGGAAAAGATGTAACTTCATTTCAAAATAAAAGGTTGTTTCAGTCTAAATTTCACGACCATTTGGTTTATGAATGGAACATTTACCATTTTCACTTATCCCTGGAACAAGAGAAAAAAACGTATTTTAAAAAGCAAGTCAAGCAGCTTCTCTTTGCTCTGATTACCGATGATTATGTTATCTTCTTAGGTGATGATGGACATGCGGACGGGACGTTTGGTGATGTGAAATGGCTCGAAATATTACATGATCATTTTCCCGAAACGATTGCTCCTTACAAAGACAACACCATAACTAAAGTTTATCCGGAATTCAATGCGTTGGAAAGGCAGCGGGCATGGGACGCCGGGTTGCTTCTTGGAATGACAGAAGTGCGCGGAGTAGTTTATCATAGTCCGGGTATCGGAAGAGCCACAAGCCGTCATAGCGTTTTAGTGACTAAACAAGTAAATGAGATTATGCGACGGTTATATATTATTAAGGATCAATTTGAGTTGCACTATAAAGCGATATGCGATACGTTAAATTATGACGAGAACACTTCAAAGTTAAATTAAAATTTGGCGAGAAAACATTTGAAATCGTCGAGGAAAACTCCCAACTCACTATACTCACCTATCGCGATGTTATCGATGAAAAACTATTGAAAACTAAATCGAGTTGAGATTTGGGGTGGCGGTATGCAAGGTTCATTACCTATCAGCGGGGGGAACTAAGATTTATAGGATTAAAGGATTATAACATCACGGTTAACGAGAAAATCAAATGGAAGTGGTAATATTCGGCACACGTTCAAATGAGGACAGGAATTTCAAATTCTTAAGTTACATGTCAGTGGGCGCGGATTTTGGATGGTGGTATGCAAAGTTTATTACCCATCAGCGGGGGGCTTGGACAGTTTATTGCCTGTCGTCACGGCACGAGTCGCGTTTGCGCATTAGGCCCGGGCGTCAGCGCCTGAATTTGTGATTGCGAGTTTTTTTTATTTTTTCTTTCTTACTGTTTGAAGCATGTAAAAAAACTGTGCCGTTTGCCTAAGCATGTCTAATTTCTTTTCAGATATTCCATCTGGGTCAAAATGCATAACATCATTCCTTATTTTTCTAACCTCATCCAGTCTTTTCACAAACAGCGACCGATCAATTGTTAATTCTAATCTCGACCAATTCTTCGGATTTTCTAAAATTCTTACGTATTCCCCAAAATTCAAATCAGAAATGGCTTTTAACTCACGGCTTCCGTCTCCAGGATCGAGATATTCTTTTAGTTGTTCAAAAGTAAACTTACCGTTAAGCAAATTTCTGATGTGGTTTTCAATTTGTTCAAGAATTAAAAATGGTTCAGACATCTTAATAAATTGTTCTCCTATGTCCGTTATTGTTACTACCCCGGTTATTGACTTATCATTAGCCATCACTAAAATAACTTCTTTGTTTAGAATAACTTTTACAGCATCAAATAAAGGCGTCTCATTACTCAAAACATCAACCGGCTCCATGCAATCCTGCACGAAAGTGCACTTTTTGCCAAGTGCGCTCGCTTTGCCAATGGATTTCCAACTAATCATTCCGTTTACACTTCTGGAATTTTCGGCAGGCATCACTGGCAATTGGGAATAATCATATAAGAGCATTTGCGTAACTGCATATTCGTGGATATTCCGGAGTATAGTGACCCCCATAATAGCGGCTTAGTTTAACGGATTTTTTGATTGTCAATTTGGATAAATCATGACAATCCGGCGGATGCTGACCCCCTTAATAAGTGGAAATAAGTTTATACCGGATCATGTTGACCCCTCTGAGAGCGTTGGATCGGGGTTATACCGGAGCATACTGACCCCATAGTTTGATTTGGTTTTGGTTCCTTAGGTGAATATATCTCACCTAAAGCAAACCCTGATGTCTGGAAAACCCAAGCAGATGAGCCAAATTAAACAACTATTACGCTTACACCAGCAAGGCCAATCTATACAATTGAATATTCCGAGCATTATATACCAATAGTAACATAGTCGGAAAGTAAGGTCAAGTATTCCCCCCTCACTCCACCTTCACTTCATCCACAAACAACCAGGCCGGGTTACCTTCGCCGGGTTGTCCTTTGGGGATGATGCCGAGGTTTTTGGCGGTTATGCGTAAATAGCGGGCTTTGGTGGCTTTGGCGGCAAATCGGAGGGTTTGCAGCCCGTCTTTGGTGGATTGCAGGTTGGTTTGGCTGTCGATATCGTGGAAATCTGTGCCGTTATCGGATACGGAGATGGTAACCGACAAGGGGGAGTACACCCAATCGAGGGGTTTGTTGAAGAAGCGGGTAGTGATGGTATTGATGTCGGTGGGGGCGCCGAAGTCGATGGTGCCTTCAAAGTCCTGGCCGTTCCAGCCGAGCCATTCGCCGTCGTTGTATTGGGTGTCGCTGCCCATGATGCCGTTGTTCCAGCCGTGCTCGCCGGATTTGCTGTACTCCTTGCTGGGCGGGATCTTCAGCCAGGAGGGTTTGCCAGTGGCTTTATTGATGGTGAAGGCTTTTTGAACGTTATCCGTCAGCTGGTTGTTATAGATGACCCCGAGATTTAATTCTTCATCGCGGGTGATTTTTATGGGACCGGCATATTTGAACGATTTCCCGGTGGGGCGGGTACCGTCGGTGGTGTAGTAAGTATCAAAGCCGGGTGGAACACCTGCCGCCATTGCCACGAGCTGGTGGGTGCCAAGCTCGGCCACTGTAGTGAGGTGTATATCGAACATATGCCGGGAATAGTTGACATCATGCTCATCCAGTCGTTTCAAATAGAGCAGGAGCCTGCTGATAAACTCGTCCCAGCTTGTTTTGTCTTTGCTCCAGGTTACTTCGGCCAGTGCGACGGCGCGCGGGAAGTACATGTATTCGGCATGGGCGGGGGTGGGGACATCTTCGGTCCACAGGTTGCCCTGCGCGCCCATGATGAAGCGGCCCTCTTCTTCTGTTAGTCCTTCGGGAATAGGGTGATAGTTAAATACGGTGGAAAGGGTGGTAAGGCCCTCCATGGCGGGCGGCTCGGAGGGGTCGAGGGATTGGTAATGGTCGAAGTAGCAATAATCGCCGGGCGTCATGATCACCTTGTGGCCAAGCTTGGCAGCCTGGATGCCGCCGTCTTCGCCCGTCCAGCTCATCACGACGGCGTTGGGGGCCAGGCCGCCTTCGAGGATCTCGTCCCAGCCGATTATGGTGCGGCCTTTTTCGTTCACAAAGCGCTCGATGCGTTTCATGAAATAGCTTTGCAGCTCGTCCACATTGGCGAGGTGTTCGTCATGCATTCTTTTTTGGCAGATGGGGCATTTCTTCCAGTTTACCTTGCTGGCTTCGTCGCCGCCGACATGGATAAATTTGGAGTGGAATACATCCATTACCTCGGCCAATATATCGGTGATGAAGGTAAAGACGGAATCCTTTGTGCAGTATTCATCCTGTATCTGCGCCGGGTAGGGGAAGCGATGGCCGGTGCTGTCGAGACAGGTTAATTCGGGATAGGCGGCGAGGGCAGATTTGGAATGGGCGGGCATCTCGATCTCGGGGATGATGTTGATGAAGCGGGTGGCCGCATAGGCAACCAGTTGTTTCAGTTGCGCCTGGGTATAATAGCCGCCGTACAGGGTATCGTGAGGCAGGGAGGCATAATCATAGGTGTAGGTGAAGGGCGTGCCTTTGCGGTATGCGGCGATGGTGTTTAGGCGGGGGTATTTTTTACTCTCGAAGCGCCAGCCCTGGCTATCGGTGAGGTGCAGGTGCAGGGTGTTCATTTTCTGCATGGCCATCAGGTCGATTAGTTTTTCGAGGAAAGCATAGGGCATAAAATGCCGGGCAACGTCAAGCATCAGGCCGCGGTAGGCAAACCCGGGAGCGTCGTCGATCTCCATGGCGGGGATCTTTAGGGATATGTTTTTTACGAGGGTTGGGCTTTCGATCTCAACGGGCAATAACTGCAGTAAGGATTGCACGGCGTAAAATATGCCGGCAGGGGTGGAGGCCTGGATGGTGATGTGTGTTGGGGTGATGGCGAGGTGGTAGCCTTCGGGGTGGAGGATACGGTCAGTTAGCTCAACTTCGATATAATTTTTAAGGGGTGTTTTGCTTGCCTGAGGCAATTTTATGCCTGCGGCTATTTGCAGTTTTGTTATGAGGGGCGAGAGGGCGATGGGTAGTTCTTTGTTATCCGGCTGGGCGTAAATGATTTTGGTTGCGGGGGTTATGGTGAAGGCGCCTTCGGATTTTTGGATGGTTTGGGGGTGGGGGATGATGTTTATTTGCTGGGCGGAAGCATTATGAATATGGAACGCCGAAATCACGGTTATTAGGGCGATCAAAACCCGGGAGTGGAAAGGTATTTTCATTTTTTATAAGTAGCTAAAGCACGTTTGTGAATGGTGGTGTAACTTAGTAAAAATTGGGGGAAATCAGGAGGGGTGTTGGATAAAATGACTATTGGTGGTGTCCACAGTGTGTCTCGGTTTACACAATGACGCCCCGCTCAATTGCCGCGGAGGCTGTTACTTTTGGCTTGACCCAAAAGTAACCAAAAGGTCAAGCCAAAAAAAAGCTTCGGCGCGCCCTGCCGGTTTTTAACGCCGGTTCGGTTACACCCGAACCGGCTAAACCGGCATTCCCGCCATACTCCCGGCCCGCTTTTTTGGCAGGCCTTTGCCCGCTTTTGTTCTCGGGATTCTGAGAAAATGATGCTTCTTTAGCAAGACGAGTCTGACTTGCCACAAAGCCCATGGCATGGAATAAACAATCACGTCATCCCTGGTGTTTTTGAGGAATTCGTCGTGAATAAACAACCATGGACCTCACTGCTTCCGCCAAAGGCTTTGAAAAGTGCGGGGGCGTTTGTGCAGTTTTTTTGGCGCTGACGAAGTGGGGGCAGTAAAATCCTGCTGGGTTTCGGCGGGTTTTACAACGATGTTCCGGTCGGCGATGGGGGAGCCGTCGAGCGTTTTGATGGCTTTTTGGGCTTGTTCTTCGTCTTCCATCTCGAGGAAGCCGAAGCCTTTGCTTTTGCCGTTCTCTGTCACAATTTTTGATGACATAACGGCGCCGAATAAACCGAATAATTGAGTAATGCCTTCGCTGGTAACATGGTAAGGCAAATTAGCGACAAAAATTTTCATAGGTGTGTAGTTTAGTCCGAAAGTCGGGAAGTCCGGATCCCGATAGCTATCGGGACCGAAAGACGCTGCGAATGACGTTATTCGGCAGCAAATACTGGGTCCCGGAACTACTAAAATCGTTTTTAATTGTGTTTTAATTAAGCATCTGCGAATACTGGAGAAACGCAAATACTGTTCCCGATATGATTTTGCCGCTGTAATGTTACAAAAGAGGTATAAACAGGCGGGGTTTAATTATAGATTAAATAGTTTTCAGGTAAAATAAGAAAGATGTGTTGAATGGTACTAGCTACAATATGGTTACTATTGTAAACACTATAGTTTTTGCAGTGCATTTGAACGGGTTTGCGGATGACCCATTAGAAGCTTCGGTTATGATCTGAGACCCGACGAAGAGAGGCCGACCTCTTTAAGCCCGACGCTTATGGCCTCGCATGTTTTGGCTCGTAAACGCCCACCTTGCTGCCGCCGGGTAAAGTTAAATGGGTGAGTAGCCCCCAGCGTTGCTCAATAATTGCGTCGCAGGGTACTTGCTGTTCGGCCATTTCTTTGATGAAGGCTTTGATATCATCGCACATCAGGTAAAATTCATGGGCTCCGTTGTCGTTGCCCGGATGTACGGCGATTTCTGATGGCGGTAAAGCAAATATCAGCCAGTCGTGGCCGACGTCGACGTAGGGAAATTTCAGCACCGTCTTAAAAAACTCCTTGTCTGCCCGGGCATCGGAGCTATAAAGAATGTAATGTGCACCGTTGATCATTTTTTTTCGATTAAGCAGGTTAAAAATAAAATTGGTTTATTGCATTCATATGAGAGTGCGACATTGTACAAACAGGTTTGAATGGCCTTGTCGTTCACCGGATCGCTTTTTGGGTTACAATTGAGGGAATAAATATAGCGGATGTTGAGCGATGTTTTGGATTTATACAGGGATTTTGCTATATTTTTTTTAATTTAGCATAGAACATTAGGGGGGATAAAACTAAAAATGAAACTGGAGGGGAGGTTGACCAAATACAGCAGCTTCGAGGCATTGAAAAATGATAGAGGTACGAATGATACCGATCCGGCGGTGGTTGAGGAACGTTACCGGGCGCTCGAAAAGTTTATCAACCTTTTAAGAAAAGAGAAGTTGGAAAGCCAACCCGTCGCAAGTAAAAAGGTGTCAAAATAGTAAGAATCTGCAATGGAGGATTTAGGTGACGGTATTCTGCGAGTTTGCGCTATCCTAAATAAACACCATATAGATTACCTGGTTGTTGGCGGAATTGCGGTTGGATTTCACGGTTATTTTAGGAAGTCAATTGGACCAGATGGAACAATCGCGCCAAAGATCGATCTGGATTTATGGTATAACCCCACTTACGAGAACTATTTCAAACTCTTAAGTGGGTTGGAAGAACTTGGCCAAAACGTACAAGTTTTTAAACAAGAGCAGTCGCCTAACCCCAAAACATCGTTTTTTAAATTCGAACTTGAAAATCTAACACTTGATCTTTTGCCGGAAATCAAAGCTAAATTAAAATTTAATGCGTCATTCAGGAATAAAGAGGTCGTAAGCCAACAGGGCATAATCATTCCCTATATTAATTACAACGACTTAATAAAAGATAAGGAAGCAATGACTCGCCCCAAAGATTTGGAGGATATCCGGAAACTCGAAGATCAAAGAAACAAAAGCAAGTAGCCGATAGGATATTACTTCCCCTTTAATTCTTCTGCACCGGCGTAACCCGGAACTCCGCTTTATAATTATTCCGCAAAACGCCGAGGTACTGGAACTGGCCAATCTTGTCTTCTGTCAGCATGCGGAACAGGGCGTCGGAGGTTTCTACGGCCTGGTCGTTAAAGGAAATGAGGATATCGCCGCTTAGTACGCCGCCTTTTTCTGCCGGACTACCGGTTTGCACTTCGGAGATAAACAAGGCCTGTTTGTTGGCCAGGGCGTGAAAAGAGCGCAGTTTGGGCACGAGGTCGATCTGCTGCATAATGAGCCCGAGGTAGGCGCGCTTAACTTTCCCAAAGCGTATCAGCTGCCCGGCAATATCTTTGGCGGTATTAATGCTGATGGCAAAACAAAGGCCCTGGGCGCCTTTAATGGTGGCCGTATTAACCCCGACCACTTCGCCCTCCGTATTGATGAGCGGGCCGCCGGAGTTGCCTGGATTTAATGCCGCATCGGTTTGGATCATGCTGTCCATTTGCCTGCCGGTCTGGCTTTCGAGGGTACGGCCGAGGGCGCTTACCACGCCGGCGGTTACGGTGTGCTGAAAGCCAAGGGGGTTGCCAATGGCGATCACCAACTGGCCTATCTTCAGGCTTTCGGAGTCGCCGAGGCGGGCGGGCTGAAAGTTGGCTGCCGCTATTTTTAGCACGGCAATGTCGGTGTCGCGGTCTTCGCCGATCAGGGTTGCCGCATGGGTGCTGCCATCATGCAATTTGATTTGAATGAGCGGGGCCTTGTTTACCACATGACTATTGGTGACGAGGTAGCCATCCGAAGAAAAAATAAATCCCGAACCTGTCCCTGCGATTACCTGTTTTTCTTTTTGTTGCTGAAGTACTTCAACTTTTACAACGGCTGTTTTTATTTGCTCAACAGCATTGATGATGAGCGATGAATAAGCGTCCATCTTAATCCTTTCAAAAATGAGGCGTCAAAAGCCGTTCCTATCGAAAAAACACGACAGTATTTCCACAAAAGCCGCTTGCTGTGCCAAACCCCATGCAGAATTGACAGACATCCTAAGTCGAAAGTCTTAAGTCGGAAGTCGGAAGCAGGATAGCTACCCGGATGACTCAGGAGCTGCGCCTAATTATCGTTGAATAAGGCAATGTATCGATACGTTTTGTTCCGGGAAAAACCACGGCGCTGTCAAAATCCGGGCTTTCGGAAAAACAAATAAGTTATTCCCCAAACTATTATCATATTTGATAGTTATTTGGCTACTACAGGTTACGGTTTTCTGCTGTAACGTTTTTGCTGTTCCTGCTTACGTATTCGCTGTTCATTCCCCGTGGACCCGCATTTAATTGATGTAAGGAAATGGCAATCACCCAAAGGAATTTAAAAGCAAAGGTTACGCAGCTTCTTGCAGACGAGTTTGGCGAATCCGGCAAAGTTACCCCGGCCGGCGACCAGGTTATTATCGTCATCAGCCGGGCCGACTACGAACAACGGCATGGCGAAATCCTGCAGCAAATCCAGCGGGCTATAGATAAAAACTGCCCTGTCAGGAGCGAACACCTTTTCATCCTGGTGCGCGACGATGCGGGTATCTACGAAAACAGGGTAAAAATCTGGAAATCGGTGTTATCGGGGGCCGCTAAAATCAAGTTATGATCATAACACCGGATCCGCTGATAAAATTCAGAGAAAAGGTAAGACAGGCTTACCTGGAAATTATGTTCTGGGTTGAGAGAGAAAGCAGCATCAGCCTGATATTCTGGATTGTAGTGCTTATCCTGTTTTTGGTGGCGAGAGGATTGCGTTGAGATGGAGACTTGAGATTTGAGATGTGAGATATGAGATTTGAGATATGAGGCAGTGGCAGTGGCGGTAGCAGTAGCAGTTTGTTCGTGGTTCATCCCGCACGTGCGGGATAGTTCATAGCCGGAGTTGAGCAGAAGGGTGAATGGGGAGTGGGAAAACAGTGGCAGTGGCAGTTTGTTCATGGGTCATAGCCGGAGTTGAGCAGAAAATGGGGAGTGGGAAAACAGTGGCAGTAGCAGTGGCAGTGGCAGTTTGTTCATGGGTCATAGCCGGAGTTGAGCAGAAGGGTGAATGGGCAGTGGGGAAAATAGTGGCAGTAGCGATGGCAACGGCAGCTGGCGGGATTAGCGGGTGGGGAGACGGTAACGGAAGTGTCCCTGACTGTTTTATTATTCAAACAAATTACTATTTTTGTAAAATCTATAACTACTATAGACTTTATATATTAATTATGTCAAAAGAGACCATTTCTTATTCCGCAGAGGGGTTAAGCTGCCCGGTTGATCTTGTAAAACTCGATGAACACCGGGTGCGGCTGGTGGCTTTTTTTGTATTGCTGCTGGTGGTGGTTTTCATACTCACCGGTAACCCGCTTGTGGTTGCCTTTTTACTGACTGATTTCCTGCTTCGTACTTTAAATCTTACCAACTATAGCCCGCTGGCATGGCTGGGTGGAGTGGTGGTGAAACAGACCGGGCTGAAACCCAAGCCTGTTGATCGTGCGCCAAAAAGATTCGCAGCATTTGTGGGCCTGGCATTTTTGGCAGCTATTCTGACTGCGGCGCTAACCGGATTTGTAATCACTGCCCGGGTAATTGCCGGTATTCTCGTGGTTTTTGGGGCGCTCGAAAGCCTGCTGGGATTTTGTGCCGGTTGTTATGTGTACACGTTGATCGGGCGGTTTAGGTGACGGGGGGGCTTGATTTCGGATGTGTGAGGGCTTCGCCGTCTCGGATTTTCGATTTTCGATTTCGGATGTGTGAGGGCTTCGCCGTCTCGGATTTTCGATTTTTCGCGGTAGTTTTTTCATGAGTTGTTCATTTTCTTAAGGCATTCAGGAGGCTTGGTCTTTCTCCAAAGAAGTCCGTGGGCAACTTTCGGACTGCCGGACTTTCGGTCCCGATAGCTATCGGGATTCCGACTTTCCGACTTCCAATAGCTATCAGCATGTGTACAAACTGGAAAAGAATTCCACATAAACTGTGCACGTATCGCCGCGCTTTTTATTAATACTTAACCATAACCTACTGTAGCTTAAATTATAAGAAAATTTGGTACAGATTTGGCACGATCAAAGCGATTTGATAACAAACCTCCGAAGATAATTACAACCCAATTGTTCTAATTATGATTAACCCGAAATACCGATGGCTTTTCATTTTGTTAGGCCTTGTTTGTGTAGCATGGCCTGTTTACGATGCCTATATAGATTTCATCGATTTCAAGGTGATCGAGCCTTTCGAATATTCGGTGCTGGCCACAGTATTTATCGCGCTGGCTTATAAAACGTATCCCCGGCAAACTGAGAACTAAAAATCACCAGGTTGCCGTCAGCGATTCCCGAATCGGTGCCGTCAATATTAACCGGGGCTTGAATTCAACCCGTGCGGCCATTCCCGTTTTCCCCTAACACAGCAGACTGCTAATTGCTCCCGAATGTTTTGGCGACCAATTGCCAATGTCGGCTGCCAATTGCCACTGCGAACTGCTACTTCTAACTGCCAACCGCCTGCTTCCTCACTTAATTCCCCCGAAATAAAGTTGCCTCGTGGTATATCACGGCGGCTGTCATTATGGGATAAAATGACTATTTTCCCTTACCCGGGCCAAAATTTAAAATTTTCGGCTATAA
>Ga0206808_1043_pt1 | contig 36457 bp, 27 predicted proteins | sample Alteio_BWOrgCont_58_FD_152899 | JGI IMG/M metagenome (GOLD analysis project Ga0206808, IMG submission 152899) | Enriched cells from forest soil in Barre Woods Harvard Forest LTER site, Petersham, Massachusetts, United States -... | ecosystem: Environmental > Terrestrial > Soil > Temperate forest >...
TTAAAGCTGCCAACTAAAGATACCCCGTGTTAGCCTGTCAAACGCTCTTCAACTCTATCACCCCAAAAAATCAATCGTCGAAGCCACTAATCCCGGCAGTACCAATTTGGGCTCAGCCTCCAACCCACTCGCGTGTAATTCAGCGTCGAATTTTTTGAATGAGGCCAGGCTGGTTAATATCTGGTGCGCTTCCTCGCTTTCAAAATGATCGAGGTGTAAAAATGTCTTGCCGTCAGGGAAAAGGTAGGTGCAGTAGATAATTCCCGGTAAAGCCAATGCCCGCACTTCCGCGGCAACCGCTGCAATATTCTCACTGTTCCGGGTTGCGAATTCAGGCTGCGTGGTGTATTGAACCCATACTATTTTCATTTTTCGATTTTATTTTGTGACTAAATATCTGCATAATTTTTCGCCGTTGCAGTTGCCAGGAGACGTTTTCGCGCAGTAAGGCCACTTCGCGGATCATGCCCGGCAGCCCCCAAAACGACTCCGGCACCCGCTACCAGGTAATCGTGAAAACTTGCGTTCATAATGAAAACGCTTTTAGTGAGGCTTGCGCATAAATGCCCCAATCCTTCATCGCTATATTAAGCGTTTTAATCAGTTCTTTGTTATTTACCGGTTTGCCCTTTTTTGGCGGAAGCATTGCTTTATTGTCAACCGTCATGTCCGTTACTTTAGTGGCAAACCAGGTAATGTTTTCATGGGGCAGGGCCACCGCTAATATCATGCCGGGCAAGCCTGTAAACGATTCGGGCCCGCCTGAAAGGGGGATCTGGTCTGTATAAAAAGCAACAACATAAACCGAATCTAAAATAATGGCATTTGCCCTCCGGCATACATAGCCGGCAATTTCACGGGTTTCGTCCGTGATTTTCCAGCGAATTTTCCGGGTGCTGTCTTTTAGCAGGAAGGTTTGCTCATAAACCCTCTTTTGGCTGATGAAACTCCCCGATTGCAGATCAGTAAACGTAATGTTATTTTGCTTCACCATCTCATTGGTCCAAAAAGCACCGTTGCCGGCTTCATCTGCAATCGGGGTGAATAGTGTTTTGTTGTCACTAAAGTTTAAAATGCTTTTTAGCTTTTTAAATTGCGGCTGGCTTTTTTTAAAGGCTTCGTAGGCTGGCTGCATATAGTTTTCGTTTTGACTATTTATGTCTTTTCTGAACAGGGCGTACATATTTACCGTTTTTTCGTATTCAATAACCCCCGAGGTAGTAAAATGGACATCTTGCCCAAACGAAAACAGAACCGTTAACAACAATATTGCAGTAAGGAAAATTATAACGTTTTTCATAATTCTATTTAGTTGCGGTAATGCCACCCATTTTGCTAAAATCATAAGTTATTGAAGCCATGAAATACCTGCGGATAGTGCTGTAGGTGTTTTGCGTAATAAAGTTAGCGCTTGAGCTGCGGGTAAAACCTGTATTTTGGTTGAGCAGGTCGTTGGCTGCTATTGCAAACTTCAGGTTATCCTGTTTAAGGAAAGTTTTGGCGATCGAAGCATTAACCAGGGTTCGGTTGAAATCGGTATTAAATGTTTCGGTTTTACCCCGCCATTCGTAACTGCCATCGGTGACTACCTGGAATTTTGCGGGCAGATAAAAAGTAAAACCCCAGTTGGCATCAAAGCCAAGCCCGTTATTATTAATTCCCGGCTGTAACGACGAGCCGCTGAAAGTATAGTCGGGGCCGAAGTTGACGTAGGTGTTGTATTTATTTTCAGCTTCTTTAGCCAGATGAGCCTGCAAACTATAGGTAATGGAATTGGTTAAATTGATCTCGTTGTTTGACAGGTTGTAAGAGTTATTGCCGTTAACGCTTAGGTTAAAGCCGGGCCTGATATCGATCTTTTCTACGTTCTGATCAAATTCAATATTAAGGTCATAATTAGATTGCTTTTTGCTGCCAAGGTTAACGTACTGGCTAGTAGTTTTACCGGTCGAATCAGTCACCAGGTTGCTTACGATTGGGTTGGAAGTGAAACTGTAATTGCCGGATATATAAATCCATTGCCCGCTGATAACTTTGGAAGAGTAGTAATTAGCGCTTATTCTGTTGGTGAAGGAGGGTGTCAGGTTTGGATTGCCAATTGTAATATTAAGCGGGTCGGTGTTAACAACTATCGGTTGTATCTGGGCTAAAGTAGGCTGAACCGTGTTGCCAAAATAATATAAGTTTATGTACTGCTGCTGTGCGATGTTGTAGGAAATATTAGCCTGTGGCGCCCAGTTTACAAAATTTCTTTTAAGTACGCTGCCGGTAACTTCATCGGTTTGGTTAAAATTTACGCTGGATACCTTTGTCCCAAAATTCAGCGTGATTTTTTTCTTTTTATAATTCAATATGGCCCCTACCTGGTTGGATAATTCGTTCAGTTTATAATCATCACTTAAGGAGTCGACCATTATATTGTAAACACCCGGCGCCGATGGATTAAATGATTGCAGGTTAGATGTGCCATTGTCAACGCCAAAGCCGTAATTAAAGATGGCGGAGAATTCTTTCGAGAGTGGTTCGGTATAGGTAAGGTTTGTTTTTACAGCCAAACTTTCTACACTGCTTTTTTTGTATTGATTAATAGTTTGGCTGCTGTCGATCTGGCCCGTAGGGGCGTAAAAATTAGCCGTTGAGTTCAGGTAACCATCGGAGTTGGTTTGGTTTTCGGACAAGCCCACCAAAAATGACAGGGTGCGGCCTTTTTTCCTGAACTTTTTGGTATAAAAAGCGCTTGCATCCAATAGCTGCGTATTATCCTTGTTGTCAATATCGCGGTCATCATTATTTAACAAAATACCATTGCCATCCTCGCTTGATGCGGTGTAGTCGCTTTTGGCATGGGTGTTTTTCAGCGTCCCGGCAACATTGATCTTTAAATTCGAAGTTGTGTCGAGCTTTATTTGATAAGTCAAATCAAGTTTCTGCCTGAACATAAAGTTATCAGATGTTTGATTTGAGTTGCTGTTGATGATTCCGGCGGGCAGATTATTTTCGGTTAACGTATTGCCGGTTCCGTCGACCTCCAGCGAACCAATTTTATAGTTAGCGTTAATGGACTGGTTATCGTTGTCCCACTTCCCATCATAATGTAAACCGCCTGTGCGGGCGAGCGGCGTGCCCTGCCCGTTGTACTGCCCGTTGAATGAATCGAGGCCATCGTTATTACCGCTAAATGAGATATACATCCCTCCGTCGTCTCCAAAGGTTATATTATCCGATGTGCCATATTTTTGATCATCCTGCCATCCTAAACCGGTTTTCCCATCATCGCCCACGATGGCATAAACAGCAAATTTTTCTTTCGCCTTAAACATATTAAATAATAGTTGCCCTTCGTAATAGCCATCCGTACCATCGCCGGCAGCAGCTTTACCAAAGTAGCCATCCTTTTTATCGGCTTTCAACTGGATATTGATAGTTTTTGTTTTTTTGCCATCATCGATACCGGTAAAGCTTGCCTGGTCGCTTTTTTTATCATATAACTGCACTTTGTCAACCATATCGGCGCGGATATTTTTTGTTACCAAGGTGGGGTCATCGCCAAAAAACTCTTCGCCATCAACCAGTACATTGTTTACCTGTTGACCCTGTGCCGTTATCTTGCCATTTTGGTCAATCTCTATGCCCGGCAATTGCCGCAAAAGGTCCTCTACTTTGTCATTGGGCTGTATTACATATGCCTTTGCATCAAATTCCGTGGTATCGCCCTTTATTTTTATGCCCACCCTTTTGCCCTTTATGATTACGTCGGCCAGCAGTTTTGCCTTGAGCTGCATATTTAAAGCCCCAAAATCATGGGAGTGGTGCGCGGAGTCTAAAGTGAAATGTTCCACATAATCGGCATAAGTAGGCCGGGTAAGCAGCAGTATATATTCGCCCCCGGAGAGGTTATTGAGTTCGAAACTGCCATCGGCCCCGGCGCGCGTAAATGCCCGCAGGATGGAGTCTTTGGCATTCAAAACGATCACAGCTGTATTCACCAGTTTAGCTTTTGCAGCGGTATCCACGATCACTCCCTTAACCGACCAGGTATTTTGCGCACGCAGCGATATTGAAAAAAAGAAGCAAAAAAGGAATAGTAAAAGTGTGGATCTCATAAACAAGGTTCAACAGACCAATGTATAACTAAATCTTTAGTAATCAAAAGACTTTGTCAAACATTAACATTTATTAACGTAAATATCCTTGCTACTGTACACTGGCACGAAAAAAGTCGGAAAGTCGGAATCCCGACAGCTATCGAATTTGCGTCAATCTTATACTTTATAACATACTATACTTCAGCTTATTATAGGTATTTTGACTTAGCTGTTCGGATATTCTATTCATTGCCGTTTGGCTTCAGCCAACGGTATTAAAAGGTGCAGAATTGGGGCTTTAGCCCAATTTGCGCAGGATATTTGTGCTCGACAAGTGAAATATTATACATATTTGATTGAAAAACAGACATTTAATCCTTAGGTTGACGCAAATTCGATAGCTATCGGGACCGGCCGCATGCCGCCTTAGCTTTAACGCAAAGAAGTTGCGACTGAGGTTTCGGCAACAGTAACCTGCTGCACTCGTAACCGGATATGACGGATTTGGCTTGATGACTATACTTGAGTGAATGGCGTGGGCTTATTGATCAGTTGGCAATACCAGTTTTGACACCAACAAAGGCAAAGGCTGATCAGTTGCCGGATATTTTTACAGCGTCAAACAAAAGGTTATTTTATTTGTTTCATATCACCGTTTATATCTAAATTTATTCTCCAATTTATCAACCTTAAATACACGCTGTTATGAAAAAGAATCGCTTCTATCAGTCAATTGCATGGATTTTTTTGTGCCAGTTTGCTGTTTCATTTGCCATGGCCCAAACAAATCCTTCGACGCAAACAACTCAACCCGTGATAGGTTACCTTACCATTGAAGGCGCCAAAACCGGGCAATTCCGGGGCAATAGTGTTATGGAAGGAAATGAGGGGAAGATCGAATGCATCGGTTTCCGGTATTCGCTCACCGTACCTCACGACGCTGAATCGGGCAGGAGCAGCGGCAAGCGCCAGCACTCGCCGGTGGTTATCGTAAAAAATATCGACTATTCCTCCCCTCAGCTCCTCCAGGCAGCCATAACCAATGAAGTCCTGAAAACTGTTGTGATTGAATTTTATAGAAGATCTTCCAGCGGCGCGTTAACCGCATATTACCGGATAACGCTTACCAATGCTTCGGTTGCACTTATATCGCAATATGGGGGTACAGCTTCATCCGACAACAATAGCAACCTGGTTAATAACAGTAACCTGGTGGAGGAGATCAGCCTGAATTTTCAAAACATAAGCTTTGAAAACATTGTGGCAAATACAACTGCCACAGATGACTGGAAGAACTAATTTCGCTGGAAGGATTTTTGTGAGATGTTCAGATGCTCCTTCGCTAAAGCTACGGCGCACGAAGTGTGCAGATGTGCCCCGCTTCCGTCCCTATAGCTATCGGGAGCCGACTTTACTTCCTCAATAAACAAATACCTTATACAGCACCCAATCATCCGTTTCGAAGACACGGCGGAGGCGGAGGGCGCTGTTTGAGCGTTCAATAACAGGCACGTACTTGTCGTTGAGCTGCGTGTAACCGGTTACTTCGTTAGTACCGGTAGCGAGCAGCACGTAGTTGTCGTACTTATCGGGCGCTTCGATGGCACTCAAAAACTGGCCTTCCTGGTAGGGTAAGGTGAACTCGTGGATAATATCATGGGTATAGGCCACCACCGGGTAAGCGATTCCGTCGTCCACCAAGATGTGGGCGCTGGACGGGAGGTGGTTTAAATATTTAGCCAGCTCGATGTTTTGCTGCTGCCGGGTATCGGGCGCGCGGCTGGTTAATACAGTTATGAAATTACGCTCTTCTTTTATAGCCGATGTTTGCAGGAAATAATAGCCTGTATACAGCTGCACGAGCGTTAATATGCCCACGAGGAGCTTCAGGACCACCTGGTTCTTCATGATCTGGGCGCGGTACAGGATACAGAGCATTGCCAGGACGAGGAAGATGAGGTAATATTCGTGCGCCAGGAAAACTTTATCGTACTTGATGTGCAAAAATTCAATAAAGGCGAAGGGTGTTAACAGGGTTAAAACCTGGTAAGTGCTGTCCCTGAACAGGAAGATAGCGATGATCATTAAGGGGCAGAACACCAGCACCCGCAGCGAAATGAGCACCGAGGTTTCGGGCAGCTGGTAGGATGCGGTTGTCGACAATTGGTCGAAACTGAGCTTATCGGCCAAAACCGTCCATGTAGCATAGGGGCTTTGGCTAAAGTAGTCGAGGTCCTGTGCGTGGGTGAGGTTTAACAGCTTATAGCAGAAAACGCATGCAAGCGGCAATACAAACAGGATGATGTATAAGGCGAATGTTTTGTTGATGAGCTTGCGGCGCAGCGAGGGATTGTTAAAGCTTTGCTGCAAACGGAATACAGATTCCTGCTCGCCGAGGTTTAAACTTTTGATGGTGATGGACAATACCAGGGGTATAAAGAACAGGGTTAACCAAACAAATTTATAATCGCAGAAGATCAAAATAACCAAACAAAGGCTGGCGATGGATACGTGGAAGGTGGTGTTTGAGCGGTAAAACTTTAACAGGTTAAAGAAGAACAGGAAGAAAAACACCAGCACCATGGCGACGGATTTGCCCGATGTCGCCGCATACAGTATGCCGGGATGCAGTAAAAAGATGACGAGCAGTATAAAGATGTAAAACAGGTCGTTGGCCCGTTTGATGAGCGTGCTGGCCATAAGATAGAACAACAGTGCCATAAATACCGACGATGCGATGATGGGGGCATAAGAGGCGCTGATGGCGGAAAATATGAACGAGCTGTAAAAAGGTAAAATTGGCGCTGTAAGGCCCATTACCTTTAAACGGTCGCCGAGGCCATCGACGATGATCTTTGTTTTTTCGATATAAAACAATGCCTCCTGGCTTACATAGCCTAAGCTGTGTAAGTAAATACCGCACAGGATGTAGTATACCCCCAAAAGGATGGCGATAAACAACAGGTATCTGGATGGGTTCCTCATTTCACAACGTTTGTTGGGCTGGTAACTTTACTAAGCCCGTGGTTAGTTTTTTCCCAGTAAAATGGTTTAACAATCAACTGATAGAGGCCCTTGAACGCCGCGATGGAATGCATTAACCAGTAGACGGGATTGGCGATGGAAAAGAGGATAAGCTCGTAAAAACGCCTTTTAAATACCGCTATCATGTTAATGTATATCATCAGGATGTTGCCAACCATCAGATTAAATATCGACATAAATAAAACCCAGTCGGGGAAGAGCGTACGGATGTTTGACAGGTCAAACACCAGGTAGCAGATGAAGATGCCGAGCAGGAAGGGATACACCAGGAAGGTTAGCGGCGTTGCGCCGATAAAGAAGTTAAATCCCAGGAAACCTTTCCAGCCTACTTTCTTCCACAGGGCAACGGGGTTGCGCATGTGCACCAGGTAGGTTTGCATATAGCCTTTAATCCACCTTGAGCGCTGGCGTATCCAGTTGAAGGGTTCGTTATTGGCTTCTTCGTAGGTTGTTGAGTTAACAATGGCAATTTTATAGCCTTTTGCATAGGCCCTTACACCCAGGTCGGCATCTTCGGTAACGTTGAAAGGATCCCAGGCGCCGAGTTCAACCAGGTTCTGCAGCTTAAAGTGGTTGCTGGTACCGCCGAGTGGAATAGGGATATCGAGTGTATCCAGGCCCGGCAGCATGTAATCAAACCAGTAGGAGTACTCCAGCGTGAACATACGGGTAAGGAAGTTTTCGTTCCTGTTGTAATAGTTGAGCGCGCTTTGGATACAGATATAGTTTGAGGGCAGCTTATTGAACATGGTAACGACCTTTTTTAACTGGTCGGTATCCGGAATGTCTTCGGCATCGTAAATGGTGAGGTATTTTCCATGTGCAAAGTGAAGGCCATAGTTACATGCCTTGGGTTTTGTTTTGGGCATGTGGTAAGGCACCACGATAACTTCGAAAATGGCAGGGAAATCGAGGTTGCGCACGGCATTGAGCGTTTTATCATCGTCCTCCTCTATCAGCAGCTTGATATCCAGCTTTTCGCGGGGATAATCGAGCGACTGCAGGTTCCAGATTAGCTTTTTGATAAGCTTATCTTCCTTGTATACCGGCAAAAGGATGGTATAAATGGGGAGCTCGCTGTTAACCACTTCCTTCAATTCATCCCGCGTAACGGCCTGGTGCAGTTCAAAACGGGAGCCGACGAGGGCCAGGAACAGCTTGAACAGGATAGCTATAAGGAAAAATATACTGATTAAAATATTGATGATGATGGAGGTGGTTTTGAAATTGAGGATAAGGCCCGATACCACCAGTGCCAGCAAAATGAATAGAAATATGAGCTGACCGGGTGAAAAGGTAATAAAAGCCGAGTTGGCCGGGTCGCGGTTGAGCAATTCGTACACCGCCGACTTTACATATTTCTGGCCCATCAGCTTATGGCTTAACCAAACAATGTCCAGGTCGGAAGCTACAATGATCTCGGGTTCCAGGTCGTAGGTGCGGCGTATATGATCAATAAAGGCCCGGTTAGAGGGGTCGGCCATTATGATGAGCACCCTGTTGTTTTCAATGCGTAAAGGCATGGCAACATGCTGTTCGGCATATTTGAGCTCGACTTTGCTAATCACGTCCGGATCAAATTCCATCTCGCGGATCTCGCGAAACACATACCCGGCGTTGAGCATGGAGCGCTCGTAATTTTTACGCGATATATAGCCGAAATTGAGTGCAATTTTAATGAAGGATTGGCCGGAACTGGCCGAAAATTCATCAATCTTTTCCCGATCCCGTCGTGTTATGAAACCATCGTTAACCAAAAGCTCAGGAATAGACATATTTTTATCTTCAGTTATTGCTGTTAATTTATTTGTTAAGCAACCTTAGTAAGCCGGGCGTACTAAGGCTGCTCATTCTGTTAACATTCGGCGTTAACAAAGAGATTAATCATTAAACTGATCCTGTGACCGTTGAACCCTTGAACGTACATACAGGAATGAGAGCAATATCAAGATCAATATGCCTAGCAGGATATATAAGTTATACGTTTCCCAAAAACGGGTGAGAGAGCTTTTCGTTTCAACATACTCCAGGTTGTCGCTTGATTTATTGATGTTGAATAAATATTTGCTGCCGGCCGCATCGGTTACGCAAACGTTGCTTGATAATGTTGACAGCTGCTCGCCAATTGATTTGGAGACGGTTAAAAATGCATCGGCAAGCTTGTCGCCGGTAGCGGTGAGAATGAGGGTGGCATTATTTGCGCGCCCGTAAAATATTTGTCCGATACCTGAGGAGACCGAGTCGGAGAGCGAGTAGACCAATTTATTGTTCTCGGTATTGTAGAGGCGGAAGTTTTCGTTAAACTTGATAGGCGCATCCGGGAAATAGTCGTTCCCCTTTAACAACTTGTCGTCCTTGTCCAACAGGGCAACGATGTTGTATTTTTTAAGGTCGCCTTGTGGAACTGCATCGGAATAAACAAAATCTGGGAAGTTGTTTGCGTTGATATTGTTGTTCAACTCATAAACAACTTCGCCTACAGCCCCTGCTGTGTATTTAGCGATAGATTTCGATATAACAACCTTGGTTGTGCCGCTATTGAAAGCTTCGGGATATTGATAGAAGCTCAGATCGCTTGAGATGAATGGATTTTTTGATTCGAGGTATGATTTATCAACATCCACTTCGCCAAAGAAGTTGATGAAGCTGTTGCGGCATTCGCCGTTTGTCGGGAAGAACCTGAACTCGGATTCGAGCGTATTGTATTTATGGTGCTGGTAGCGGTTGATGGTTACCGTGCTATTCAACTTGCCGGATGCGTCGAGCTTTTCGCTGCTGATGAGCAAACCATTCAGGTAAATATTGAAGTAGCCCCTGTCTCCCGGATTTAAGCCGCTATAGCTGCCGATGAACCGGATCTCAACTTCTTTTGGTGTAAAATTAAAGTCGCTGTTTTTGAAAGTGTATGCGCTTTTTAATGAACCAATGCCCGAAAGGAAGTCGCTTGAGCCGCCTACCTGTTTAAGGGTAAGCCTTGAGCGGTTTTCGTCGATCGTTTTGGTGAAGATATTTTCGGCATGGTCTATCAGCAGGAAGTCGCCAAAGCTGGAGTTTAAAATATTGGCATTGCCCAATGCGGTGATAGCCTTGTCATAGCCGGCATCGTCGCCACCGGTTACGAAGAGGATCTCGGCCGGAATCTGGTAAGTGCTGACAGATTTAACGGGGATCATTTGCTTACCCCTGGGAACCATGGTTGTTATGGTATCGGTATGGGTGGTCATTGATTTGGCCAGGTACAACAAGCCTTCGCCGGGTTGCGGACTAACTTTTATCAACGACTTCTTATCATCAGGGATGGCACCAAAGCTACCCACCTGGATATAATCTTTTATGCTATCAGGCAGCGTACCGGCTTCGAAAAGCTGGATGGGCTTGGATTGGGTTTTCTTAAGCCGTGCGTAAGCCCATGCAACCGCTTTCAAATCGTTCAACGAGGGATCGGCCGGGTAAACGATCGCAGTTTTTGTTTCGAAACAGTTGCTGATATTGATGTCGGCCAGGCCAGCATTCTTGTTTTTTAGCAGCCACACGTAGGAATTGCTTTTTACTTTCAACCACATGGCCGGGTTATCCAGGTCGCGACAAATATCGTCGGTAACAGTCAATAAAGTTTTTACCTGTATCTTCAAAAACCTGCCCGAAGACATATCCTGCCGGGTAAGGTTGATGGTGACCTTTTGAATGGAGTCCTGCGACAGTCGTGAGCTGTAGGCGGGCCTGTCATTCAGGATCACGTTGATAAAGGAGTGTTCCTTTATTAGAGCCTGTGAAGGTTCAAAGTAAAGCACCAGCTTGCTGCCCTCGAGCTCCACCAAAGGCGAGATCGGAACATACCATGAATAGGCGCCACTCATCCCGTAGATGGCTGCGTCTTCGTGTCCTAATGATTTAAAGGACTCCGTCGTTTGAGCCAATGATGCCTTACTTAAAAGAAACACAAGGGCTAATAAGGTTAAAAATTTATTCATTGGTTGTCAATATTAGTTTATTGTTTGAAATTCTACTCTAAAATAGTTCCCGTTATCGTCGCTGCGGTACGATAATTCGCCGCCCAGTTCCTGGGTCATTAGTTTAGCAATTGAAAGCCCCAGCCCAAGCCTGTTCTCTACATGGCTTGCTGCTTCGTTAAGGGTTTTTAACTTGCTGAACATTGAATCGAGCTCGTAACGCCCGATCGGAATACCTTCATCTATTATCTCAAACACAAACCTGTAGCCCTGCTGGCTGGTTACTACGCGAATGCTGTTGTTGGTTTGTGAAAATTTTATGGCGTTGGATAACAGGTTTTGAAACACCTGGCCGGCGAATACGCGATCGAGGTTTACTTCCATCGGATGCCGGGAAATATTATCGATAAGGGTGATGTTTTTTAAGGAGGCGGTATCAACCAGGCCCCTGAAAACATGCGTCACCTCGGTATTGATGTCGAATACTTCTTTGTTGAACTGAACTTCCTGCGTAGTTTCGATTTCTTTTACATCCATGAGCTTGTTGAGCAGGTATTGCATCTTTTCGGCTGATTCAGTTATATAGCCGGAAAGTTCCTTCTGTTCCTCGCTCAGGCGGTATTCTTCATCTTTCAGCAGGTTATTACTCATGATGATGGAACCCACCAGGTTTTTGAGGTCGTGGCCTGCGATATTGATGAAATTATTTTTTTGTGCATCCATCCTGCGCAACTGCTCATACTGGTTATCGATGATGGTATTTTTTTGGTTGATATCGCTAAACTGGTCTTTTAACTGGTCATTTGACTTGCCGATCAGCAATTGTGAGCGTATGTCGCGTGCAATGACCTTATAACGGAAACCCGGCACAAGGCATGAAATGATGGCTATAATGAAAAACAAAGAGGCGCCGTTTGTAATGACGAGGTCTAAAGTGTATTGACTGAAGAGGCTGAAGCATATGGCCAGCATGACGAGCGCCAGGAAAGCCTGGATAACTGAATTTGCGGCTTCCCAAAATACCTGCAAGTTAAAGAAGAGGAATATTGCGGAAAATAAGAGGTAATAAATATTCAATACCTGCAGATCGACAATATTGCACAATAAGGCTGATGTAGCCGAGAGTATGAACAGTGTGATATGAAGTAATATCGTGAAATTACGCTGCTTACGCTGGAAAAAGCTGTAAAAGCCCAGGATAACCAGGTCGGTGATGATCCGAATGATAAAAAACTCCAGCCAGATGGAATTGGCAAATATAAAATCAACGATGCTGAATAACGGATAAATAAATATTATCGTCCAGATAATGTTATTAGTCTGGTACCAGGCTCTTTTGTCGACCTCTTTTAAAAACTCTTGTTTTGTTAGTTGAACAAACATTATTCAGTTTTCTTAATTATGATAATATTATAGTTATCTGAAACTAATTCGCATAAAGTAAATGAAAAATCAAAAAATCGCCCGCACATACTTATGCACATATAAACATAGGGGACACACACTGCGCATTAGTAAACCCATCAAAGTACTTATTGCGGGCGTAATTGTGATATTGCATGCCGCAATGCATGCATTTATAGCAAAAAGCAATCCAACAATCCCGGCGGCCCGCCTGCTGGCCTTTAAACGGGCCAAAAGCCTGGATAAGGGCATAAGTGTTTCCTGGCTTGAGCAGACCTGGAATAAGGACGCCCTTGCTGAAAATAACTTAAAAAGTGCTGATTTTGTTTTACTAAAGCGAATGGGTTTTAAAAGCATACGGCTGCCGGTTGCGTTTGAATACTATGAAAATGAGCGTATGGCGGATGAGCAAATATTTACCCATATTGATAGTATTCTTAAACAGTGTGGCTTATACGGGTTTAAATTGATAATAGATTACCATTATGGCGATTTTAATGAAAAAAACTTTCTTTTGGAGACAAAAAGGGCTATAAACACCTGGATTAAGCTCACAAAGCGCTATAAAAGGGTTAGCAGGGATGAGTTATTGTTTGAAATTTACAACGAGCCGCCGCACATGGAACCGCAAATATGGAAGGACGCTGCTTATAATATTGTCGCCGCGATAAGGAAACTGGACGCTGACCGGACTCTGATTGTAGGGGCATCAAATTACAACAGCATTTATGAATTGAGCCGTTTTGTTCGCCTGGCCGACGAGAACATTATTTACACTTTTCACTTTTACGAGCCGTTTTTGTTTACGCACCAGGGCGCCGAATGGGTTGGCGACCAGGAATCGACCGTTGGGGTACCATTTCCTTATAGTGCGGAAAAATTTCCAATTATTAACCCTAAGGCAAAAAATACCGATGGAGAGAAAAATTACAAGGAATACCCAATTGATGGTAATGAACAATCTGTCAGGGACAAACTGCAGATAGTAAAAAACTGGGGTTTAAAATACGATGTGCCGCTGCTATGCGGGGAATATGGCGTGTATAATAAATACGCCGATCCCGACAGCCGGTGCCGGTACATTAAAACGGTGAGGGACGCATTGAAGGCATTGGAAATACCGGGCATCCTTTGGGAATACAGCGGCAATTTTTCAATTTTTAATGGCGCGCCTTCGATCGAAAACCTGCCGGATTGCATGAAGGATGCCATTGGATTTACAGAGCCAAAATGAGCGAAACTAATGTAATTATTATTCACTACCTTAGTGCCCTTATTAGATGATATGTTATTTTTTGAAGAAAAGCGGCGGGAGGTGATGCTGCACATCGAAAAATTCATGCTTGAAAAAAAGAATGAATATTTGAAACCCATCGACACCATCTGGCAACCGTCTGATTTTCTGCCTGATTCATCCCGCGACACTTTCTTCAACGAAATAAAAGAATTGCAGGAAAGCGCTGAAGGTTTATCATATGATCTGATCGCCGTTTTGGTAGGGGATACCATCACCGAGGAGGCATTGCCGACTTATGAATCGTGGCTGACCATGGTCCAGGGGGTATCGCAGGATGAGGCCGGCGGCTGGATGCAATGGACCAGGCACTGGACCGGCGAAGAGAACCGGCACGGCGACCTGCTGAATAAATACCTGTACCTGTCGGGCCGCGTAAATATGCGCATGATGGAAGTATCCACCCAGTACCTCATCTCGGACGGGTTTGACATTGGCACCGGCCGCGATCCATACCGTAATTTTATATACACTTCTTTCCAGGAACTGGCCACCAACATATCCCACCGAAGAGTAGCATCGCAGGCCAAGCGCGACGGCGACTCGCTATTGTCGAAAATGTGCGGCGTAATAGCCGGCGACGAGGCAAGGCACGCCAAAGCTTATAAATATTTTATCGAGAAGATATTTGAGGTTGATGCAAACGAGGCCATGCTGGCTTTTGAAGATATGATGCGCAAAAAGATAGTGATGCCTGCGCATTTTTTACGCGAGGTTGGTTTAAAGCTTGGCCAAACCTTTGGGCATTTTACCGATGCCGCGCAAAGGCTGGGTATTTATACCGCCGTTGACTACGTAGATATATTGAAAGAGCTTTTGGCCGATTGGCATATTGAAAGCGCCTGTGAACTGAGCGAAACCGGCGAAAAAGCACGGGATTACCTGGTGAACCTGCCTTCGCGCCTGCTGCGGGTGGCTGAACGGATGAAGAATCCTATGCTGGATTATAAGTTTAGCTGGATTAATGGTTGATTAGTGATCAGAGGTTAGTGATTGGAGATTAGTCCGGAAGTCAGTAAAGTCCGAAAGTCCGAAAGAAGCTGCGACTGACGTTTCTGTAGAAAATAACTCAAGTTAATATAGAAGGAGAAGTCCGAAAGACCGGAAGTCGGTAATAGCAACATCCCCACATCTGCACATCGGCACATTCTTCCCCTTTCACCTTCCGCAGTGCACTACTCACTGCCCACTCACCACTGCCCACTCACTTTCCCGCCCCCTTATAATCTCCAGGGATACTGATCGCGTTTCCGTCTCGAAGCGAGTTGAAATGCGGTGACATGATCTCCACCCCGGCCTCATTAAATTTATCCTGTATATTTTGATGCAGCCTTGAATATAAGGTCGACATTTTATTGGGCAGGGATGTGTAGGCGTTTAATTGGTAGGTGACATGGAATTCATTGAGCGAAATTTGCAGAACAAAAGGTTCAGGCCGGGCATTGATACCTTCCGTAGCCAGTGCGGCATCAATTAGTAACTTATAGACAACAGGCCAGGAGGTATCATACCCAATAGCGATACTGGTGTTCAAAATCAAACCAAGTTTTTTTGATGATGATGAGTAATTGGTAGTCGCCCCGCTCAATATCGAGGAATTAGGGACAGTAATATCCTCGTTTTTTGAGGTACGTATGCGGGTGATCAATAAATTTTTCTCAATCACATCGCCAAGTATTTCGCCAACCCTCACCCTGTCGCCGATTTTGAATGGCCGCATATAGGTTAACACAATTCCGGCAACAATATTTGAAATAGCCGATGATGATCCGAAGGAAAAAAGAACGCCAAAAAATAAGGTAACTCCCTGGAATACCCTCGAATCAGAGCCCGGCAAATAAGGGAAGATCACTACAAACATAAAAGTGTAGAGCAATATCCTGATGATATTATAAGTTGGGAAGGCCCACTCAGGATAAAAGTTTTTTACAACAAAATCGCCGTTTTCAATCTCCCTCGCCACAAACTTAACCAGTTTGACAATATACCTCGTCACTATGTAAATCACTGCTATGGTTAGCAGGTTAGGTATATAATGTATCAGGGCAAGCAGGATACGTTCAACCGGATTGATGACATAACTCAATAGCTCGGTGGCGATAGGTTTTGTCCAGGGGAAAATTAAGAATGCGATAGGTAATGCCAGGTATACCAACAATATGATGATCAATAATCTTGCAACCCTGAGCAAATTTGTAAGTACAGGTAATAAATGAACGGCATAACCAACCGGAGCCCCTTTTTTGCCTAATTTTGCAATACGGCTCTCCCACCATGTTAATGATTTACGATTGATCCATTTGAAGGTCCGGTTTACGGCCCATATTAACAACAGCAATCCTGCAATAACGGAGATAGCTTCGAGCACACCCCTGGCTATAGCTTTGAAACTGTAATTTTGAAGGCTGCCGGTCGATTTTTTTTTGAGAATGACAAGATAGCTTGCAGCAAGCTGGGGCCTGTCTAATTCCGAAAACGACGCATCCTTATTACTGATGGCTAAAATCAGTTGAGACTTATAAATAATTACTGAAATAGCGGTGTCATTTTTTAAGATCAACGAATCGGGATCAAAATCAAGGCGGCTAACAATAGTACTGAGTCGTTTACTTACCAGAGAAGCCCGCTCTTTGGCGCTAAGCAATCCCTGGTCAGCATACAACTTAAAAAGCGTGTCCCTGTTTACAATAACCGGTTCGCCTTTAACAGGAACGGGTTTTTGTGCCTTTGCTGAAAATGCGGCAATTAATAACACTAAAATAAGGTAGCGGTGTAGCATATGCAGATTTTTCTGCTTAAAGCTAATGAAAAAGTCCGAAAGTCAGAAAGTCCGGAAGTCCGGACGTCGGAAAGTGGATAGAAAGAGTTTCATGTTTCACATCTGCACATCTGCACATCTGCCCTTCACCTTTCAGCTCAAACAAAAACTATCCTTCCAAAACAAGCGTTACCTTGCCGTCGCGGGCCAGATCTTCAAAAATTTCGTTGAGGATGGATTCGATGGTAAGTGAGTTTACATCATCCACATAATGCTCGGAACGGGTGATATGCAGTTCCTCTCCCATTATTTCAATCCGGAATAGAAATCCCTCATACAATTCAGCCAGGTAAATTTCAACGGCGCCACCTGTTATTTGGTTGTTGAAGTGAATTTTGGTTTGCCGCCGGGCTTCAAAAAGCGGGTCGAGCTTTTGATCGAGGAGCGTGATTAACTCCGTAGGGGTTAGGTTTCTATGGATGTTGACGACCTTCATGATAGCATTTGCTTTTTTATTACTACAAGTGAATGGTTCAGATTGTTTGGGGCGACCACCGCCCCCCGACAAACAAGTCCAGCCGGCAAAGCAGGGGTTGCGCAGGGGTTTAGGGCTGTATAGTTCCGGTGTTCTTTTAGCCTTTAAATAAGCGCTTGTTAAATTTGGTTGTGATTTTTAGTTTGCTTAGCGGATAAATTCTTAAACTTGATTTTTAAATCACCTGCATAATGAAATACAAATTACTTGGTCGTTCAGGCCTTAAAGTTTCAGAATTGTGCCTGGGCACCATGGGTTTTGGTACTGAAGCGGGCTGGGGCGCTGACAAGGAGACCAGCTTTGCCATAATGGACGCCTTTGCGGAAGCAGGTGGTAATTTTATCGATACGGCCAATATGTATAAGGTTGGTACCAGCGAGAAGATCATCGGCGAATACCTCGGCAACCACGACCGGGATTATTTTGTGGTAGCGACGAAGTATTCACTGAAGGATAATTTTACCAATCCGAACGCATCGGGCAATAACCGCAAAAATATGATGCGCAGCGTGGAGGCAAGCCTGAAAAAGCTAAAAACTGAGTTTATCGATATCCTTTACCTGCACATCTGGGACGACCTGACGCCGATGGACGAAGTATTGCGCGGGATGGATGACCTGGTACGCCAGGGAAAGATCAACTATGCGGCTATCAGCGATACGGCTGCATGGATGGTGGCGAAAGGCAATACCATGGCTGAACTGATGGGCTGGAGCCAGTTTGTCGCCCTGCAGGTGGAATACAGCCTGATAGCCCGCACACCCGAGCGGGAGCTGATCCCTATGGCAAAGCATTTCGGCATGACGGTGACGCCCTGGGCGCCGCTTGGGGGCGGTGTGCTTACGGGTAAATACCTGCGCGGTGAGTCGGGGCGGATAAAGCCCGAAAGCAAACGCCGCAATGAGCAAAGTGAAGCGGTAACCAAGGCCGTGGTGGACATTGCTGCTGAACTTGGCGTTTCGCCAGGGAACGTGGCCTTGAAATGGACCATGCAGCAGGGGTTTTCTTCGATACCCATTGTCGGCGCTACGAAGGTTGAGCAGTTGGGAGATAACCTGAGAACTGTCGGCGTTGAGCTGAGTGATGCGCACCTGGAAAAGTTGAACGGGGCGAGCGCCATTGAATTGGGTTTTCCGGGTGATTTTTTTAAGGAGGACGGTATTAAGATGAATACGTTTGGCGGGTTTTATGATAGGGTGGAGAAGAGAAGCTGATTGCTTTTGTTTTTAACCACAGAGATTCGCAGAGGAGGCAGCGAGTTCGCAGAGGAAAAAAGGGGGTTATTGTTGTTTAGTCAAATTGGAAGGCCCTTATAATAGTTGCGCCTGCGTTTAATTGTTGTTACATTCGACAATCAATTATATACTGTGATGACGGCCTGTCACAAGTTGAGCGATGAAGCCCTGGTTACCTTGCTAAAAAATGGTGATGAGCAGGCTTTTGCCGAAATCTACCGGCGTTACGCGGAAAAGCTGGCGGGGTTTGCGGGATCGAAACTATACAGCCTGGACGACGCACGGGATATACTCCATGATGTTTTTGTGAAGCTTTGGGAAAACCGCGCACAGGTTTATATCACCTCGAATTTGCAGTCGTACTTGTATGCCGTGGTAAGGCATAAGGTGGTGGATAAGATCAGGAAGAACATCACCCGCGAGGAATATGCATCGGCGGCACAGTCGTTTGGGGAGCTTTACGAGCGCTATCCCGACCAGCAACTTGAACTGAAAGAATTACAACAAAGCATCGATCGTTCACTTGATCAATTATCACCCAGGGTAAAGGAGATCTATAAACTGAGCCGCGAAGGAGGCTTTAGTAACCGCGAGATCGCCGAAAAACTCAACTTATCCGAACAGACCGTTAAAAATCAACTTTCATCGGCATTAAAACACCTGCGGCAGAATTTGAATGGCATCACCGCTTTTGCCTTTGCGGCCTGGTGGTTATTTTAGAAAATTGACTATAAAAGATGTTGTTTAAGAAATGAAACGAAGAAGTACGCGTTGGGGTATCGGTCTTATTTTCACGAGCGTTATGGTTTCCTGTATTCTCGCGTTAGCAGTTAACTGGGATCATAATGAACTTGGAGTGTTTTACAATATTTTTTTACCACCGTTGGGCGGCGGCGTGTCGATTCTATTATTTCTTATTCCTAACGCCATATCCAAATACCCGAAAATCCAATTGATTAGTGTGATTGTTTTTTGTTTGATAAACTTATCAATCGGTATAATGTTTCACTTTGAGCTGGGCTGCTTTCCGTATAGACAGTAAGCTTACACTTTTACTTTTATTTTTTTTTGTTTTACAAGCGCCGATCAATCCACCAAAACTGAAGGTTTGTAATATTATTGGTAACATTAGTAACCAAAACCAAATCCGGTCGTTAAACCATTGGATTTCGGAAAATTTTACCTATAATTAGGTTGTTATATATTTTCGCCTGGCGCCCGACGGATATTTATGATTAAACGGTCCCTATTTTTTCTAATGTTTTTACTGTCGCAAGTCGTTTGCTATGGGCAATCGTCGGAGTTAGCGGGTATCCAGGCCTCGCTTAGCCATATCAAAGACAGCTCGCGTTACGTGGATGCCCTGAACCGCATGGCTATGCTGCTGTATGAAAAAAGTGTAGACAGTACCTTTTATTACACCAGCCGGGCAAGAAAAATTGCCGACCGCCTTGATTATGACAAGGGCCGGACTGATGCCCTGAACAACCTGGGCGTGGTGTTTGACATTAAAGGCAACCTGCAGCTGGCGCTCCGTTATTACGACGAAGCCTATGACGGCTACAAGGCATTGCACGATTCGGCGGATTGCGTGGAGGCACTGATGGACATAGCGATGTTGTATAAGGAGCTGGGCAAGAACCAGCGTGGCATCCAGCACTTCCGGATGGCGCTTGGTATCGGCAGCAAGCTTCGCAAAGATTCGATCATGTCGCTGGCTATTTATGATTACCTGCTGGAATACCCGGCGCAGTTTGCCCGTGATTCGATGGACTACTATATCAAAAAAGCAAAGGGAATAGCTACTAAATATAAAGATGAGCGCACCCTCGTAGGTATTGACCAGCTTGTGGCCGACGACATGATTGCCCACGGCAACCGTGCAAAGGGCTTAGCTTTACTTGACCAGGCTATAACGGCGGCCACCAACAGAAAACTCTATTATGAGAGTATGGACATTGTTATCGATATGGGCGACCAGTTATCGGCATCCGATGCTGGAAAGGCGGCGGGCTATTACAGGCAGGGATTGGCAATTGCCGTAAAAAACGGTTTCCTGATTTACAGCCAAATGATGGCGAGGAAATTATTTGATTTTTATACCGCCAGGGGCGACAGCCTTGCAGCATCAGGCTACAGCAGGCAGCTGGTGAAGCTATACGATGACCAGGAAAAACTTGAAAACGGTTCGGGCATCGACTACCTTGACTATGCGCTGAAAGATCAACAGGTAAAATCGCTGCAAGTACGGTCGAACTACGAGACTGCATTGCTTTTTGTAGCTGCAATTGCGGTGTTACTTGCTACATCCATCATCATCGTGATCAGGCACAATTTAAAGCGGATAAAACAGTTGAACGGACAAGTTACGGACCGGAACGAACAGATGACAAGAGCCCTCGGCGCACTTGAACAAAGCCAGGCCGATAATACCCGAATGATGAAAATTGCTGCCCACGATTTGCGGAACCCGATAGGTGGCATCTATTCCGTCGCGTCGATGATGCTCGAGGAAGATGGACGGTCGGAAGATGACCGGGTGGCGCTGGACCTGATCAAATCGTCGAGCCAAAACTCGCTTGAGTTGGTGAGCGACCTGCTCCAGGTTCAGTTCAAAACTGAAGCGTTGCAAAAAGAGCCGATCGATATTGGCGAGATGCTACAGTATTGTGTTTCGCTTTTACTGAACAAAGCGGAAGCAAAAGACCAGCAGATCAACCTGCACACTGAAACGTTTATTTTGCCGGCGAGCCGGGAAAAGCTGTGGAGGGTGATCAGTAACCTGCTTGCAAATGCCATTAAGTTCAGTCCGAAGGGTGGGGTTATCGATGTTAAAATGGAACATGATGCCCACAGAGTATTGATTGCAATAAAAGACAATGGAATCGGCATCCCGGCCGAAATGCAGAACAAAATATTTGACCTGTTTACCGAAGCCAAAAGACCGGGTACGGCAGGTGAGCAGCCTTTTGGGTTGGGCCTGGCCATTTCGAAACAGATTGTGGAAGCCCATGGAGGAAAAATTTGGTTTGAGAGCGTCAAGGGGAAAGGCGCCACGTTTTTTGTTGAACTGCCGGTTGAAGTGTAAGTAAGCCCGGCCTTTGAGTGCGTATTTACCGGCAGCCTTGAGTCGAATCCCGATAGCTATCGGGAACGGTCTTGAATCGAAAATGGAAGAAAAAGGTAAAAAAGCGGGTTCTCGATAACGTATTCCAATCAATCCTGGTTTGATCGTTCCGCGTCACGCAGATAAGCTTCAATCCGGGCGAAATTTGTTTTGATAGCCTCTTGATCCTCGTCCCTTTGCAAATAATCGGCCCATCCAACCGGCGTTCCCTGGTAGATATTATCCCTGGCATCCAGCCTGGCGCCTGCTTCAACCAATAGTTTCACCGTATCAAGCGAACCGGAGGCTACTGCCTGGTGCAAGGGCGTACCATGGCTATGGAAGCCGCTATCGGCCTCCGGGTAACCATTTGGACCGATCCCCATTGCCAGCAAGTGTTTAACCATAGCCGTTTTCCCATAAAATGCCGCTGCGGTAAGGGCAGTTAGCTTTTCGCCAGTGGTTGCTACCGGCGCCAGTCGATCAATATCGGCTTCCATGTCAAGGCAAACGGCCGCTCCAAGTGTGAGTTCAGCGCCACGAAGTATCAAATGGCGTGCAGCATCTACGTTACCGTTCGCCAACGCCCCGATTGGGCTGCAGGGAATGGCGCCCGCATCTATGAGCAGATCCATCATTACCAACTGTACGCCGCATTCGCGCGGTATACGTCCGGTGGCCACCAGGCCAAGGGTATAGTCAATTTGCTGTTGCGAGGTATTGGGCGCTTTGCTTTTTACGGCATGTACCAAAAAGTCGGTTACATGCACAATATTCGCGGGCAGCTTTTCTGTCCGGATCGGATTATCGGCCACAAACCAAAGCAGGTAAGGGTCTTTGAAATAGCCTTCGCTGTTGGTCGGTAACCTGTCCGTAATTAAACTTTGGTGATTGGCGATCAAATCCTCCAATTCAGGAATATTGCCGGAGTCTATCGCTTGTACGGCCTGGAGGAATAAAGGGTCTGCTATGGCGGAATGGTCCATTATCTATGCCTTAATTAATACGCTAAGTTACAAAGGATGAATTAACAACATCTTCGCTATCTAAATTTATGTGATTTTGCTCTTTATGATGGCGCACTTTTCACACTTATATCCTATCATACGCCGCTGATTGTCAAAACTGGCTGAAAATCAGCCAGCCCCTAACTTATAAACCATTAGTACAATAAGCCAAGTATCCATAATGGAATCCTGTTTCCTGTGCCGATCTCCAGATCGTCAGCGGCTATGTAGGCGTTTGGAAGACCTGCGATTTGGTCATACTTCTTTTTTGCGCCGCCTACCTCAAATATATATTTTCCGTCAATTATAAAATCACCCGCTTTGGCCAGGCTTACAGCATGCCCGGTATTTCTCAATTGATTTACAAAAAAACACTCCCTTCTGCTGCCTTCGTTTGCTGGATTAGACGAAAGGGCATCAAACAAATTGGGATTGTCCAGTAATAATTTAGACGGTTTTTCTAATGGGCCCATCCCTTTGCCTTCTAAATAAACCTGCTGGATCAGCTTGGCTTTTTCAAGATAGTGGAGGCACTGGATCAACGTACCCCGGCCCATTTCCAGCGTATGTGCCAGGCTGGTAATATTGGGCTTGAAAGGCACTTGTGCGGCTAAAATACCCAATAGCTGGTATATTTTTCTGACCTGGTGCTTATCAATACTTTGTATAAAAGCGAGATCATATCCAATAACAAGGTTAACGACTTGTGTTAGCTGTATGAAATAACTCTCAGGATCTTCTTTGAAAAATGGGTAATAGCCGAAATTAAGATATTCTTTAAAAGCTTTGACTGGTTTAATTTGATTGAGATCAGCCGCAATCCCCGTATGGCGTTTTAAAGCGTCATCCAGTTTAACAACCGGATGAACGACGTTTTGATTGTAAGCCAGGAATTCCCTGAACGATAATCCATTGAGCTCATAAACCCTGGCCCTTCGGCTTAGGTCGACTTCAAGCCCCAGCATTTCAATGATCGACGACCCTGTAAGTATAATGTTAAGGTCTCTATAAAAATCATGGATGTTTTTTATTTCCCTGGCCCATCCCGGATATTTATGCACCTCATCGATGAAAAGGTACTTGCCGCCTTGTTGCCTGAATGTTTCGGCTGTTTCTATCAAGCTGTGTGTGGAGAAATAAATGTCGTCAAGGCTGATGTACAAGGATTCGCTGGCCGGCGAAGCCATTATTTTCAACCTTTGCAATAGCAGCGTGGTTTTTCCGGTACCCCTGGCCCCAAGTATGCAGATCAGCCTGTTTTTCCAGTTGATCTGCTTTGAAAGGTACCTTTCAAATGCTAATGATTGCTGACTGACCAATATGGCGGATTTTTCGTTTAACTTATCCATGTTACCATAATATGTAATCCAAAGATAACAAAATATTTAAAAAACGCTCTGTTGACAGAACGTTTTTTTCAAAATACGCCTATTCGTAATTAAGATCGTCTTTATTAAAAAGACGTTCAGCAAGAAAACAATGCTATAAGAAAGACGATCGACCTGGTTCGTATCGCGCAACGTGTTATGACCAGATGTGAAAAATGTGTATGATCAGACGAGAAGAATGACAAAAACCACAATTTGTTTGTGATTTTCTTCTTTCAATTGCACATTATTATTCGGGTTATTATTTGTTTTTTGAAGGCTTCTCATGAGGGCTAAAGCCGTTTCCGCTTATGATGGCACAAATGATTTCTCCCGGACCATGTTCCATTCATTTCATTCGCGCCAGTCTCAGTGTCGGTCGCGTTACCTTCATTTCTTTGATGAAATCAAACCAAGTGTGAAATTTAATTCAGTGTCGGCACCTTTTAATATATCATCAATTTTAGGAGTTACATCATAGTCTGGAATTACGCCCCTCCCTTTGTTAAAAACAACGGCCCTCGTTGTTTTTAACAAACCTAAGTGAATCCTTATTTTAGAATTGGGTAAAACTAAGGCGGCCCCGTAAAATGCAGTGGCGCCCTCCATTGCTCCGCCGCTTTCCTCGCCAATAAATACACCCCGTCCGTTTCCTTTCAAAAAGCTGGCAACTACCGATGCCATAGAGCCTGATGCGCCATTGATCAGCACATACAGATTCCCTTTGTAATGATTGCCATCCGGTTGCTGCTCGCCACCAGGCAGCGGCATATATGCTTTTTTAAACGCGTACAACCCGTTATTTGTCCGGTCAACCAGCGAATCTGGGAAAAACACATCTTCATTGCGGTTTTCCAGGTAATCAACCACAGCCGGATACCCTACAAATTTGAGTTCGGCAGATTCATAAAGTTTATACGGCTTTGTCAACAGGTAGGTGAGCAGTTTTTCGCCCGTTTCATCCCCACCTTCGTTATTTCTTAAATCGAGGATTAAATTTTTAGTATGCCTGACCTTTAGTTCTCTAAAAATACTGTCGTATAAAGTATAAAAGTTTTGCTTGAAGCGATCTCTATGCCATTGCAGAAAGGACGCGACACGTAAATAGGCGACGTCTTTTTTAAGGTATTTAAATGCTAATGGCGCCTCCAGTTTATTTCTGCCATAGAAAAAGTTCTTATACGATTTAAAATCAAGGCCGGCAATCGTTGCTATTTTCTTTGTCGATTTATCGCCCTTGTCTATAAATTCTATTCTGTAAGTGGCTGTATTTTCTATAAAAATTGGATAATTCAGATCAAAAAGGTTATCTTCTTCAGTCATACTGTAATCTTCCAGGTGACGGATATTAAAGGTTTGAATGTACCCGTCAGAGGGGATGGTGGGCAATAGGATATTTAAAATTTCTTCAACAGATCTACCGTTAATAGAAATGATTTCAGAGCCGACAGGAATAGCATTGTTGGATTGCTCCGTTTTGAGCACGTAAAATCTTCTGTCAATAATTTTTAAAGAAAAAGGGAAATAATGATGTGTGTTTTTTAATGACCGGTAATAGTCTTTCGATGGCATTGGGATCAGGTGCTCGTCGTTAATTTTTGCACAGGTAGTTGCGATGAGTCTGTAAAATTCTATTTCTGACTCAGGCTGATTTAATAATTTAAAATTGTCGTCTAAATATTTGGTCATAATTAAGCTGTCCGTAAACCGGTACAAACTTGGATAAGTTGTTTCTAAAGCTTTTCTGAATATGGAGTAATCCTCCTGTAGTTGTTTTGGGCTGTATTTGAATAGCTGCTGTTGCCCGGCCCCGACGGTCTTCTGGGTATTATCAATTACTGGCCCGGCGATCTGAGCACCGGCAAAATTTAAGCAAAGACATAGCCAGGCAGTGTTTAAAACCGCAAAAATAGTTTTCATGATCTATAAGATTATTTCGTTTTGTAGATATGTATATTACCGTTCGTGTTCTTAATCAGAAACTCCGGCCCGCCGCCGCCGACGCGTCCGTAGATCCAGTCGTCAATGGATAAATGGTAAACACCGTCCTTTTCGTCCCTGACGGCTTTTGGGTGCGCCGCATCCCCCACCAGGTCGAAATCACTGTATACTTTTCCGAGGTCAGATTTGATCTTCAAATTGGCTTTAAGGTCTGCAGGGAAGCTGACATTAATACCACCGCTGACGGTACTAAAAGCCATTGGTGCTCCGGGATCGACCTTTTTAAAAGATACATTGATCCGCCCGCTTAGCGTACTGGCAATGACTGAACCGGATATATTTAAAGCACTGATGCCGCCGCTTTTATTCTGCAACTCCAGGTTGCCGGTTACATCGCTCACCATAATGGTTCCGCCATTGATAGAACTCAGTTTGAAAATACCCGAAGTCTCCGGCACCATAATGTTCAGCCTGACGGCTTTTCTGGCCGGCGCCTCTACCGTTACTTCGTTATTCTGTTCATGTGCAGTCACATCCATGCTTTCCGTGCCCTTCTTTTCGTCGGTTTCCACATTAATCACCACATCCTTACCGTCATAACCGGTCACGTTGATCGCTGCCCGGCCGATATCCACATTTAAGGTAAACGTCTCGCCCGGCTGGCTCAAATGAACCACCAAAGCCCGGTCACCCTGCGCCACGAGGCGGGAACAACTCAAAAGGGCGATCAGCGCCAAACATCCTATCTTCATATAGCTTAAATGAGTTTAGTTATCGTTTCTTTTACCTTTAGCTTTACCTCGTCGTCAAGCCCTTTTTGTTTCAGCAGTTCCTTAAACGAACCCACCGAACGCTTTTCCTGCAATTTCAGCATCACATCCGCAATGGCTAACTGGATGATCGGCGAATCCTGGGTGGTTATACTTTTGATCAGACCTGTCCTTACTTCCGGATGATTGCCCAAAGCGGCCAGCGCTTCCAGCGCACTCAGCCTGACATTCACGTTCGGGTCGCTATTCAGCGTTGTAAGCAAAGCATATATTACCCGCTTATCAACCTTTTTCAGATCACCCATGTAACTAACTGCCTTGATCCTTTCCGACGCCAGAGGATTATCGAGCATCGCCAGCATAATCGTTTGTTTCAGGTCGTGCACCCGGGCGTCCAGTTCCTGCACTTCCTGTCCTTGCCTGTTACTATGCCCCAACAGGTAAGCCCCGCCGATACAAAGTAATATAATTAAGCCATAAGCCAGCGGCAAACGCGGCTGCAAAAACCACGACCAAATGCTGCCAGCGCTAACTTTTTTCTTTTCTGCCGCTTTAAAATCATCCAGCATCGCCCTAAAATCAGCTTTCACCTGAACTGACGGCTCAGGGTACTGCAAGTTATTGATGCTATCTAAAACGAACGAGGTAGCAGCTAACGCTTCCCGGCAATCGCCACAGCTATTCAAATGCTGCTCCAGTTCTGCCGCATCAGCAGGTTCCAACCGGCCCATATGCCAGTCTGCCAAATGTTCCTTATATTCTTCGCACTTCATCATCAGCTATGTTTTTTTATTCCCTTTTTAATAAAGATCTTTTTCAGTTCCCCTACCGCTCTCGATACCCGAACCCTGGCTGCCCCTTGCGAGATCCCCATAATCTCGCTGATCTCGGGATAATTCAATTCCTTCATCCGGTTCAGCAGTAAAATTTCCCTGTCCTCCTCGCTCAGCATATCCATCGCATCATATAATTGTTGCCATGATTGCTTTTTCTCCAGTCTTTCATCTGTTAAAGTGCAGCCCGCTATTTTTTCCTCATGCGCACTTATCGGGTCATATTTATTGTCCAGACCAAATTTCTGGTCCTTCAGCACATTCCTTGCTATATGGTACATCCAGCCGCTGAAATTGCTATTCTCCGTAAACGAGTTGCGGTACTTCAGCATCCTGTAAAATACCGTCTGCACCATATCCTCGCTGGCCTCGCGCCGCTGCGTCAGGTGAAACAAAAATCCAAACAAAGCCCTATGGTGCCGCTCAAACAGCAAACTCATCCTTTCCAGGTCGCCGGCTTTCACCTGCATCATTAAGGCATTATCCGAAAGTATATCCAAGCGGCTTCCTTATTTATTTGTAACTATTCAGTACCAAAGTTAGCGATTAAAGAAAGGGCATAAAAGACATCATTTTGGGATTTTATAGTTGTATCAATAACAGACCGCAGAATGGCGAAGCCGTCGGCACCAGCAATAGATCGAAATCCTCCAGATACTTTTTGTTTGACTTTGATAGTTCTAATGGCTCTTTCGGAGCCATTGTTGTCCGAAGGGACATCGTTGTAATGTAAAAAACAAAGTATATTATGGCTGATCTTGCGCAGCTTTTTTTGCAGCCTGATAGCTAATTTGTCCTTATCAGGCAATTTATGACGGAGTAAATCCGCAATATCATGTTCTAATTCACTTCTTGCCACACTGTCCGACAACCCGTCATAATCTGCTTCATTGTTTAATGCAATTGCCCGTTTGAGTAATAATTTAAAAGATTCGGCCCAATCGCCCGCATGTACCTGAGCGATATAATTCAAGTCCCTAAACAAATGTGCCAGGCAGATTTGATGATGGTTAGCTTCACATCTGAAGTGTGGAGCCCAACGGTCATGTACCAGTACCACATCGGGCAAACCACCGGGGAATGTTTCCTGGATGGTTTTATATCCCCTGCTTTGTGATTGTACGATAAAGGTTAGTGCTTCATTCTGCCAGGTCCAGAACCAATGGGTTTTGCCATTTATTTTTGCACCCGTTTCATCGGTTCCCAAGCAGGTGGATTTTTCAATTCTATTTTTAATTTCCTGATACACCGGCAAAGCTTTTCCTGTAAAGCGCTGTAATAAGCCGACAATCCCTCCCTGGCTTATTTCCAGGTTCAATATCTTGCTGTAAAACTCTTGTATTCGCCCAAATGGCATATATTGACGTACATTCAGATAAGCAGTTAACGCTTCTATATGACTTCCATACTGAATATTAGCGTTTACATTTACAGGAAACTCACCTTTGACAATATGGCCGCAGGGACAGGTTTTTGAGAATATCTGATGCTCGGTACAAATAGCTGCAGGTTTAGGAATATCTATTACCTGACGTTTACTTAATGCTATGGCAGGTACATGGGTCAAATCATCACCGCAATGATGGCAGTATTGTGGGACATGGATAATGATTTCATCAGGCATAGCCCAAAACGTTAAAGTCGATCCCTCATGTCCTTGCTGTCCGCCTGCCTTTTTACCGCTTTTCTCCCTTAAACTTTGATTGCGTTTGGGCTTTCCCAAATCAGTAGAAGGTGGTATATGGGAATTGCCGCTGTTCTTCCGGTTCTTATGAACAGACAATTCCTTCTCCAAATCATCCACACGAGACGTCAACGTTGATATTTGGCCCGCCTGTTTCTCAATAATTGCTTCAAGATTACCAACGTGGGATAGTAAGGCAGATATTTGACCAGCCTGTTTTTCATTAAGTTCCGTAAGGGCTTTTATTGTGTCGTCTGTAGACAATGTATCTGTTTTTACGCTTGCGTAAAAATCAGGATAAACATTCTTATTAGCGTGTTTTACAACAAAAGCATATCAACAGGAAAGACCTCTTTTACCAACCGATTTTGTGAATAAGCCCCGGATTTTTAAAATACCAGCTATCTTTTGTTGATAACCCGATTTTTTATTTTTTTAGCGTAAATTCAAACCTGAATAGTTACATTTATTTTTTGTTTTATAGTACTGAAGACCGGAATCAAAAAATTCTGTTACAGAAAATTTAAAAACTTTCGGGCCTTAGTTGAATGTATTGCAATTTTTCAAAAGCGCGACGAGAAAAATTAAGCTTAACTTAGATTCATCAATAAATAAGTTTATCAGAATTACTGCTTAGACCCTTTGTGTGCCATCAAAATTGGGACTAATGTGCCATTGAAAGAGAAATCTTGCATTATTGTGAAATACATCTTATAATGTCGCTTTTTCACACCTTTTAATGTCGCTTATAACGCTTTTTATTTATAGAATTTCAATCCGATAGTGTCTTTCCGTAAAACTGTAATTTTTCGTTTTTGATGGGTCCTCGACAATTTTGGTGTTGATCTTTTATAAAAGTTTAACCTCTCGGGAATATAGCCTAAATAGCGTCGGGTCTGATAATAATAATTCGCCCAAAAGGCACACGATTGTTATGCAGGACTGCTCATAAATCATGTCGTTACAGCTTCAATTTTTACAGCAGCGTATGTTTGACGCCATTTATAACCGTAATAGACGCGGTCTAAAAACGAACAGGTACCGTCCGGTTCTAATACACTCAATAATTTACGGCTCTTGTATTTTGTTGTTTACCAGTTATTTATCATCTTGGAACAAAGATTGAAAAGGTAAACCGGATTGAACCCAACACTATTTTATATCGCTCCATATCAACTGCTGTGCGTTGGAACACTGTTTACCGGGCTGACACTTGCCTTGTTGTTGTGGCTCACAAAGAAGGGTGATCAAACTGCCAACCGGCTGTTGAGCCTAGCCCTTTGCGTGACAGTACTGGCAGTAGCCAGCCTGCCTTTGTTAATGTTACTTGCGTTTGGCCCGCTGCTTTATCTTTATGTACGCAAAATGACCTGGCCAGACCGGCTGCTGCGTTGGAAAGACGGGCTGCATTTTTGCATTTTGCTGGCAGGCTACTGGCTTCCCCAAGCGCTGATTTTATTTTCGGTTATTATTTATTTGCTCCTATCGTACCGGTTGATACAACGTTTTTATGATCGTTTGCAGCCGGTGCTAATGGACCGGCCGCGGTTTGCCTTCCGGCGGCTGGACAGGGCGCTGCTTCTGCTCGGGTTGCTTTGCGTGTTAACACTGTTAAGTGATACTTTCTGGTTGGCTGTTGCTTTTGTACTGATTGGAATGACCGGAGAAGCGGTGCTAAAACCGGATAACGATGTCCAGCTGGCAATGCCAATAACTGACAGGTCGGATGCAAAGGAGAAAGGCCGGAGACTAAGGGAGGCGGTGGCGGCAAACCGTCTCTATGAGGATGCCGAACTGACATTGACCACGCTGGCCGTGAAACTGGCGATCCACCCGCATGACTTGTCCCGGATTATTAATACGGGTCTGGAAAAGAACTTCAGTGATTTTATTAACGCATTCCGGGTTCGTGAAGTTGCCCGCAAAATGCAGGACCCGGCTTACAACAGGTTTACGCTCCTGGGTATTGCTTACGAGTCGGGGTTCAACTCTGAACGAACTTTTCATCGCGTTTTCAAAGAGATGACCAGCAAAACCCCTTTGGAATACAAAAACAACCTGAAAAAAGAACTGTCAATTGATAAGTTGGCAACTCTGCCACGAATGCGGCCGGTAATATTGCGTCCGGAAAGCCCGACAAATTGGGCTTCTGAAAAATTAAAACGCAATTTTATGATACGCAATTACCTGAAGATCGCTTACCGCAGCCTTAAAAAAAACAGGGGTTTTACCGCAATTAATGTACTGGGTTTATCAGCAGGCCTGGCCACCTGCCTGCTCATTGTTTTTTACGTGGTCGACGAATTAAGCTACGACCGTTATAATGTCAACGCCGGCAATATATATCGCATCACTGAACAGATAAAGTTCAATGGCAACGAGTTTTCCTCCGCTGTTTCTGAAGCGCCGTTGGCTGGCAGCATCAATACGTTACCAGCTATTAAGAAATACGCCAGGCTGTTGCCTACCGAATCGCTTTACCTTTCTCCGCGAAAGTATTTTATCAAAAAAGGCAATCAGGATATACAGGAGAACAACATCGTTTTTGCGGAATCGAACATTTTCGATGTTTTTACATTGCCTATGATCGAGGGCAGCCCACAGAATGCCTTAACCGAGCCGCATAGCATTGTACTGACCGAAAGCGCCGCAAAAAAATACTTCAATAAGACCGACGTTATAGGCCAGACATTAACACTGAATGACACCGGCGTTTATAAGGTAACCGGCGTATTAAAAGACATCCCGGCTCAATCGCATTTTAACTATGATTTTTTTGTTTCATTTTCATCCCTGCCCGAAAGCAAGCTGATCAACTGGGGCTTTAGCGGTTTTCATACCTATGTGGTGTTAAGGCCGGGCACCAATGTAAAGGCGCTACAGGCAGAGATCAGCGGCATCGTGATCAAAAACTATCCCCCAAAACTATGGAGCACCGGCGATAACTATTTACGGGTAGTTTTAACGCCATTGCTGGATATTCACCTCCGTTCAACCAATCAGTACGAACTGAGTAAAGGCGGCAGTATTGAATATGTTTATATATTTTCGGTTATCGCCGTATTTATTTTACTGATCGCCTGTGTCAATTTCATGAACCTGTCTACCGCCCGCTCTTCAAAACGTGCGAAAGAAGTGGGGGTGCGCAAAGTATTAGGTTCAGCACGAAAATACTTGATCGCCCAATTTTTAACCGAGTCGTTCCTGGTTACTTTAGTCTCTACCATCATAGCGCTTGTTTTAGTATGGCTGTTATTGCCGTTATTTAACCAGGTGGCGAATAAGCAGCTGGCTTTCAGCCTTCATGGTATGATTTGGTTAATACCCTCATCGCTTGCCATCGTTTTGGTGATCGGTTTGCTGGCAGGTTCATACCCGGCTTTTTTCCTTTCAGCATTTCAACCAATTGATGTGCTAAAAGGCAAAATCTCCGCTGGTTTCAAAGGTGGTTTCCTGCGCAGCTTTTTAGTGGTATTCCAGTTCTCCATATCCATCTTCCTGATTATCGGCACGCTGGTTATTTATAACCAATTGAACTATATCCATAGTAAGAGCCTGGGCTTTAACCGCAGCCAGGTTTTAGTGATCAAAAATGCAGATAATTTAGGCGCAAACGCCAAACTCTTAAAACAGGAACTAAAACAATTCCCGGGTGTGACCAGCACCACCATGACCGGCTACCTGCCGACAGGCCAGGACAGGAGCCTGACTGCTTTATTCCCCCACCTGCCTATTAATTTTAAAGATGATATGTTGACGCAATTCTGGCCGGTGGACGAAGACTATATCAGCACGATGGGTATCAGGCTGGTCGCGGGCCGTAATTTCTCCAGCCAGATGGCAACGGATTCATCAGCTATCATTGTAAATGAAGCCTTTGCAAAGCGCCTTGCGGTGAAAGACCCATTAGGTAAAATTGTGTACCGCGATACTTATGGCGTGCAGCCTTATCACATTATCGGCGTGATGAAGGATTTTAACTTTAGCTCCTTACATGACAAAATAGGTAACGCAGTTTTATATAATGCGGAAAATAGAGGGGCGATCAGCGTTAAGGTGAGCACCGCCAACTTGCCCAATTTACTGTCGCAGGTAGAAAGCAAGTGGAAAAGCCTGGCGCCCAACCAGCCTTTTACGTATTCGTTTATGGACCAGGATTTTGATGCCACTTACCGTTCTGAACAGCGGATCGGCACGCTGTTTATAGCCTTCAGCACGCTGGCTATTTTGATCGCCTGCCTGGGATTGTTTGGTTTGGCCGCCTACGCTGCTGAACAGCGCAATAAGGAAATAGGCATCCGCAAAGTGTTAGGTGCCAGCGTATCAGGTATTGTTAGTATGCTGTCGACGGATTTTATAAAACTGGTGTTTATCGCTATCGTTATTGCTTCGCCTATAGCCTGGTTTGCCATGAACAAATGGCTGCAGGATTTTGCCTACCGCATCAATATATCCTGGTGGATAATCGCCGTAGCAGGGCTAACGGCCATATTCATTGCATTTATCACCATCAGTATTCAATCCATCAAGGCGGCCACCAGCAACCCGGTGGATAGTTTGAGAAGTGAATGAAATCTTAAAGAGCCAAATGGTCGTTTCCTTTTCAGCTAAAGTTGGCTAGGAAACACCATGATTTGCTGGACGACACCGATATGCTGATCGCGGTCGGATAACCGGAGCTGAAGTTCGGCAATAAGATACTCAATTGTTCCTACCGCATCTTCATGGCGGTTAATAATGAAGATCAGTTAATAGTGGCACCTCCCGGTGAGTGGGGGGTGCTTTCCAGGCTCTTCTTTTGGAGCTCATAACCATAGAATTAAAACACTAAGCTATACACAATTATAAACCTAACATTGACGCCCATCGGGTTACTTTACTATTTATCTGGAACGTGTTCCTATGTCTGTTAACAATGCTTTTCCTCAAAATCCGCATACCATCAAAATTGTCGAAGACCCGCTAAAAGAGAAAATGCATAGAAAATACCTTGCAACATAATTGTTACAATTGGTGGTTGTTTTATAGCAAAAGTTCGTTCTTGCCTATAAACCAGCATTTTGAGCGACATTAAAAGATGTGAAAAAGCGACATTAAAAGATGTTCATCATGTCACTCATGAGCTTATGATGCACCACTTTTTGTAGCTTTTGGCACTACACTTATAGTGACGTAGAAGCGTACAATTGCTGTTCGTTTCCGACACAACTCAAGGAATGAATATTATGTAACGTATTAATATGCCGCCTATTAAAAAAATGGCATTAAATTCGCCCGGTTTGTTAAAAACGCCTCAGATCATGATTCGGAACTATTTTAAAACAACCTGCCACGGCTTGCTTCATCTTTTCGCAGGGCTCAGTGCGGACATCGCCGCATTACGACACACATATTATAACAAAATGATGAAACAATTGACTTTGTTACTTTTTTGCGTGCTTATTTTTAGCCTGCCAAAGCTCAAACCATTGACACGTTAGTAGACGTCGGGGGGCATAAGCTGCACTTCAATGTCATTAATGGTATTGGGACACCGATACTCTTTGAAGCAGGCAATGGCGATGAGGGTAGTATTTGGCAACCCATATTAAATGATATTTATAAAGCAACCGGCGCAACGCTGATCACTTATGACCGGGCAGGGCTCGGGAAAAGTGGATTTGATCCTAATAGAATCGGTCTTTTGAATGAAATAAAAGACCTGGAACTGGCATTGAATAAATTGGGCTACGCTAAGAAGATATTTATTGTCTGCCATTCCTTTGGCGGTTTTTATGCTGCTTTATTTACCTACCGGAATATAAATAAAGTAAAGGGTGTTGTTGCCATAGACATTGTAACGCCTTGTTTTTTTACGAAAGACTGGACCGAGGGCTTCATAAAGACACTTTCAAAAGACGAACTGGAATCGATTAAAAAAGATAAGCCAGGTTGGTATTATTCGATCATGAACTTACCGGTAAATTCGGTTTACATGCAGGATAAGTTTTTTACTTCTAAAACGCCCCTAACAATGATCCGCGCCGAAAATATCATGGACATTATACATGAGAATGAAAAGGAGCAATGGATCGATTGCTGTAAGGCAATAGGCAGCATGCCGAACCATAGCTATGTGGTTGCGAAAAATGCCGACCACCACGTTTGGCAGAAAAACCCACAGGTCGTTATAGACGAAGTTTCGAAATTATACAAACAAGTTGAGGGCGAATAAGTTCGCAAACAGCCCATGTGCTTTTTTATAGAAGTTTTGCTGTTTCCAACTTTGCCGAAGGTAGTTCCTTTAAGGGTTATATGGTTAACTATAAAATGATTTGCGAGTATCCTCGCTCCCGGAAACGGTGAGCGGGAAAAGCGCTGAATTCTAAAAAACAAGTTTTCTCTGCGTTCTCTTGGAAAGAGCCAGCGTGCTATCTACAGTTAAGGCCGGTTTGAGCGACATTAAACCATGTGAAAAGGCGACATCAAAAGATGTTTTTCACAATTATTTCATTAAATTTACTTTTCCAATAGTACTATTCACTGCTATAAACGACAACCTCCAAATTTTAAGCAGCTATGAGCCGGATTGACATGGGTGAACTTTTTGACCGTTATTTAAAAGGTGAGACTTCGCCTGGCGAAACCGAAAAGGTTGAAGCCTGGCTGGAGCACTACGAACACCCGGCGTCGGAATGGGAGCAATTGGATAAGCCCGCCCGGGAGCAGTGGCTCAACGAGGTATTTGAAGCGGTAAAGACTGATGTCGATCCGGGCGCAAGGATTGTTAAGCTACGGCCGCGGATTGTTTATTTACGCATAGCAATAGCAAGTGCTGCAGCGGCAATCCTGCTCTTATTCGCCGGGCTTTACTTGCTGCGCACCGAACCGCCTAAACTGATGGCATTAAGTGCTGCCGCCAATCAAAAGAACCAGGTTGTGCTTGCCGATGGCAGCAAGATTTGGGTGAACTCACTATCGACCCTTAAATATCCGAAAGCATTTGATGGTAAAACAAGGGAGGTCTACCTGTCGGGCGAAGCGTATTTTGATATTAAGCATGATGCCGCAAGGCCATTTATTATCCATACCGGCAGCGTGATCACTACGGTGTTAGGCACTGCATTTGATATAAAAGAGGACAAATTGCTGCACACGGTTGTGGTTACCGTAACCCGGGGCAAGGTGAGCGTGGCGAACGGAAGCCAACTGCTGGCTATCATTACGCCGAATCAGCAAGTAAGCTTTAATACTGCAAGCCAAACGAAGACGCAGGCAACAGTGGATGCAACGAAAGTGATTGCCTGGCAGAGCGGGTATATTCATTTTAACGACATTACTTTTGCCGACGCCGCTACCCAACTGCAGCAACGATTTAATGTTAAGATCAGCTTTGCGAACGATAAGGTTAAAAACTGTCGCTTTACCGGATCGGCTATGAAAGAAGAAAAGCTGGATGAGATA